>Ga0307514_10000068_pt1 | contig 279847 bp, 277 predicted proteins | sample 16_EM_MG_FD_203088 | JGI IMG/M metagenome (GOLD analysis project Ga0307514, IMG submission 203088) | Populus trichocarpa ectomycorrhiza microbial communities from riparian zone in the Pacific Northwest, United States - 16_EM | ecosystem: Host-associated > Plants > Roots > Unclassified... | reverse complement strand
TTGCGGCGAGGTTTTATCAACTTAAGACAGGACATGCTCTTTTGGGGAAATACTTAATGCGCATCGGAAAAAGAAGAGATATGAAGTGCTGGTGGTGTGGGCATGAATATCAGACTAGAGACCACCTTTTTAAGTGGTGTAAAAGATGGAAACGAGAACAGAGGAGGCTATGGGTTGACGGGCAAGAGGGGGAAGAGGGGTACGAGGGTATTGAAAAAGTGTTGAAGAAGCCGAAGATTAGTTTGCCGATGTCTCTTGTTTTTGCGGAGGAAAAATGTTCGCACGCGCTGTTAGATTTTCTTTATCGTACAGATGTGGGCAGAATTAGCGGAGTGGAAGAGGAGGCGGAGAACTCAGATCACGAGGAGTCGAGTGATGGGGGGGTGTAAAAGTTGATGTTTTTTTGTTGGGCGGTTTTCTTTTGTTGTTTGGGGAAGAGGACTCGCGACTTTGCTTTTGTTTCTTTATGTTACGGAAGAAGCGGGGAGGAAATGTGTAAGGGATATGCCATGGCCGCTAGCGGCCGAATGCAATATGATTACAAACAAACAAACGAGGAGCGTCGGATAAAGAGTGAACAAATACCCACTGCGGCACAAGTAAGTTAACATTCGTTGCAAATTGGAAGACGAGGCTGATAGTCCTCATATATAAATGCAGTATACAACGGACGAGACATACAATGAAAGATTAATGTATATCTAGACAGCTCCATGTTCCTGAAGTAGTTGGATCACCTCCTTATTCCCACTTTTAGCTGCCGCTGATAGAGCTGTGCCGTGGCTGGATGATTTTATGTTGACGTCGATGTCTTCTCTAGCTACGAGCAGCCTGAATATTCCCTCATGCCCGTCACGTTAGCGATGGATAACCGTTGTAGCCTTGACGTTGATATCTTTCCTAGCCAGGAGCTGCCTGATCACTGCCCCATGCCTGTTCTCGACCGCCACATTTAGAGGTGATTGCCCTTGTTCGTTCTGTCGATTAGGGTCGACTTCTTCCCTGGCCAAGAGCGGACGGACCACCGCCTCATTCTCATCGCTAGCTGCATACCAGTGGCGTCCGGTCACATTCGTCTAGCACCTCAAAGTTAGGATTCGAATAGCCATGAGAAACCGTACAAAGCACAGATATGGAGGTGATAGACCATATACCTAACATAATCGGTTTCCATACACTGCCCATTGTGTTTTGACTGGCATGAGGGGAAATGACACCTCCATTTGTAGAATACCCTAGTGGACTCGGAAAAAGATTAGATAGCTGTCCATAATTGTCGATGGTCTTCTGAACGAACCTCGAATGCATGGAGCAGCCAATTGATGACTGCGTAGAAGATTGGGTGACGAGGGTCCGGCTGAAAGGACGATAATAACCCACTCTGCATTGTGCAATGCGTTCGAAGATAGCTGTGTTACTAGAGTATCTATTAGGTGCTATTTGACATCTGATGCCACTAGCTGGTGTTAGAGATAGAGCAAGGACGTCGCTGTGCGTTCCGCAGCCATTGTGCAGGCCTGCCAGCCAATTCCGGAGGCAAGCAGATAAGATGGATGTTGGTATACGAGAGATACGAAGTGACCTGGTCGACATCGCTTTCGCTCTGGCGAATGCCGATAAGTTCGACCCGGGTACGGTGAGGCTGTAGCATTTTGCCGACTCGGCTTGAGTGTGAGGATAAGGGATTCGAATCGGACTCGGACTCGGAATTTTGGATAGGCGGGGAGTCCGGGGCATCGTACTTAATTCGCGGGATACCTAGTCGGAGGCTGCGTGTCTTTGCGGGGTAATGCGCGGCTCTTAAGGAATCGAAGTGATACTTCGAGGACATTCAGAATTTATGTATCAATAAGTGTTGGGATTGGGATGATGGGTTTGTCACTTTAAGATCTACTTTTCTCTCCAGGTCACTTTCCCGCTGCTCCCATAATATTTATGTATGTGTATGTGTACGTGGGTGCAAGGCCTGCAATTGCTGCAGTTGATTGTGGTGGTGGTGATGGTGATGGTGATGGTGATAGTAATGGCAGTAACAGTTGCAGTGACGGCCGCCGCTGCGGAATGCTCTTCACAATCCGACAAACCTGACAGGCTAACATAAAGGCAAGGCTTACAATGGACTGCAAGGTCAACAACTGTGACAGCTAAAATTACCTAACAACCAGAGGATGAGAAAAACGCGTTGAATTAGTAACAAAAATCCTCACTCACATGAGATTCATGTGAACATCACGCAAATAATGCCCCCCATAAAGTAACGAGCCGTGTAAAGTGTACCGAAGCCTAGTTTAATGTAAGAGAAGATGTTTGTAAATTTACAAGCATTCCAACCACATTAGTTAAAACCCCTTAGTACTGAGGGTAAAACTGCTGTGGGGCGAAGGGTTTCACAACTTGAATCGAGTTTCCTTCCTAGATGATCGAGAGAGGTACCCCCCGGAGTACTGGCTGATTTCTGAGTCTTACTGTTCGTGGAGAGGTTGCAGTGGGTAAATCGCACGACGGTCACGGTAGCGGACCAAATTGTAGATAGTCAAATCATACCATTTTTTTAATTTTCGCTGCGGAGTGACAGGCCTTCTAGCCCACAACTAGCTGGCCTTTCTTGAATTGTCTAGAGCAGGTTGTCTCATTAAGTAATGTCGTGTTGCAGAGTGGGGACGGATTTAGTGTTGTGAGAGTTAATGAAGTGGGAACTCGGGCATCATCTGTAGCAGCGAGTGGAGGTTGATCTTGCAGCAGGATGAGGTTGTTTGCCCTGAGGTTATCACACAGGACTGAAACATTGATACAACCTCCAAACACGTTCGTTCATCCACGAGTTATGACTTCAATATGGTATGAGTACACTGTAAAAACGCAGCGTTCAACTCATAGTGATGGTCATCTCAGGGGCTGTGCACTCTACGCGAGTCCTATGTAATATCTCGGGCCAGCAGTCAGGCTTATCCCAGTTTCGGGACTGCGTACGTTAGGGGGATGTTATTTGGCCACAAGACGAGGTCGGGGCGTCTTGTTTCTCAGACCATTAACTTTCGGCTATAGGAATCGTCTGGGGCGAGACACAGGGTCTAGGGTTTCAGCGCTTGGTCACATTTCTCGGCCCGATCACTAGCACCAGAGTTCATGTCATCACGTCCCGAGAGGCTTCGTCTCACGGCCAACACTAAGCCGACACCCAAAACCATGCCGACTGTAGAGTACACCTCTTTACAACCAAAACCTAAATCTCCATACCGCCCAACCAACCTCCACCAAACTCTAACACCCCCCGCTCACTCATGTTTTCCTCACGCCTAGGACGTTCCTGCGAGACCACCAACGTCTACTCCACTGCCTACGAGACGCATATCACATCCCACAATCTATGCTTGGTGTGCGTTTGGTCAGCCTGGGTAACGACACCCCTGTACGCATATCAGCATTTATTCTTGTACCTACGCATCAATAATTCCGGACAATCCTTTGAGCAGTGGGTACAACCTAATCGCGATTGCAGCCGTCGGCATCCAACCATCTCCGCTGCCCCGAAAACCAACTCATCCCAAGCTCTTCGACTTCTCGGAAACCTCCCGTAACGGCATAACCGAGCTTGTCAAGAATCTGGAGATGTAGGAAGGCGAGCCAGAGACAAGAGATCATAACCCCTCACTCGAACTCGACGAAGATCATAGGATATCAACTTCCTCACTCCTAGAATATCCTGGCCTCGCCCTTGATTTAACTGGCAGTCTAAGCTTGGATGGGTGAAGTTCTAGCAACAGTTGAGTTTCGCTGAATCCATTCATCGACCACTGTCTTGGAGTCAATTAATGGCCGAAGATCTGCCGGATTAGTTATCATTCCTCGTGAGGGCGGAAGTATAATTATCCGTATTGGTGCCTTTAGAAAAGGGCCCTTACCTCTGTACGGTCTGGCCACCGATCGACACGGAGTTTAGCGGACTGCATATGAAGCCTCGGCGTGGGAACACGGATACCAGTCTGGCCGCTTCGAATCACTGCAGGTACATACCCCTCTCTGCGTACTACACATGAGAGGGGTGTTCCACAAGGCGATGCCAACGGATCTTCATACCGCCGGCGGCCTCCACCTCCCCTGTCGTCAGGGAATATGGGTGTTTCGGCAGGCTGCTGAGGTGGCACGGCACAGTTCGTGACATGATACGTTTCTTTCAAAACCAATACCCGCGCCTGGAATTCCGTACAACAGATCCAATAAAAACTAGTACAAATTTCCATGCCATAAACAAAATGCATGCAAAATGAAAAAACCTCCCAACCACAAACAAAGGATATATATGCCTCCCTGGAATCGAATATGAACCAATAAAACCGAAGAAACCCATTAAACTAAGGTATCGTTATTGCGTCATCCCATGCTACCCATTTGATTTATTCGGGGCATATCCTGATATCACTGATGTCAACACCTCCCACTGTTTGCCCGTTTACTTTCCCCGGCGGCCGAGCCAGCGCTGTGAGGCTTCCGATGATGGGCTCGAGCATCTCGGGGAGTAGCTAGATGTTCGGGTCAGAGATTTGGATCAGCTGACTGATGTTAGACATACCTTCGCTGCATCTCCCTCGAAGAGCCAATCCGCGTTCTCGTCCTTGGCTTGTTCGTGTCTCACACTGCAATCGATATCTACCACCGCCACCTTCCCTCCTTGTGCCTTAACTTTACTTGCATACCTATCTCGTTAGCCGCGGGGTCCCGCCGTAGGGGAGAAACATACCCAGCAGCCGGATATACCGTACCACTCGTTCCGATAACCAGGCACAAATCCACTGGGTCCTGGCCGGGGCGTACAAGGTACTGATCGATCCGCTTTAGCATTTGCGAGTCTAAATTTTCTCCGAACCACACAACCGCGGGTCTGAGGAGCCCGGTTTTACCTAACCCCATTAGACCCTTCCGCGCGCACCATACCAGGGGGTACAAACACTGGGGACACTTTGGCAGTTCATCGATCTCCAACCTCCTCCACCCATCCTCCGGCTCCTCCTCATCCACCTCAAGCGCAGGCACAATGGGATCGCTCGTATCGTCTCTCTCATATCTACACCAGCTGCGCATACACCGGACTCTAAACAGGCTTCCGTGGAGATACTCGATAGATTTCGCCGGATGACTCGCATGGTCTGATAGGCCGTCTACGTTTTGGCTCAGGGTCAGAAACTGCGGGTACGGTCTAATTCGCGCAAGCTGGGCGAGCGCGTAGTGGGCTGCGTTTGGCGCGGCTTTGAGCGCAAAGTGCCGGCGGAGAGAGTAGAACTAGCTTGAAGTTATTGCGAGGAGGCGTGGAGGAAAGAGAGGAGGGGGAGAGGTGCCTGCCACACCAGGCCGGGGTGATTGCGGAACGCTTCGGGCGTTGAGAGCTCCATTGCGTTGTGTTGGCGCCACATCTATGCGGCTGGATATCAGCGACAAAGGAGGACGGAACGGGATTGTGTGTTTATATACCCCACCAGCGCCCCGGAATGTAGGCAGCCCCGACGATGCACTTAACCCAGCGCCGCAGACAGCGAGAATGCGTTTGGAGTTGAGCAGGTAGTCATGAAATGACGCGAGGTCTTTGGACATTGTGAATGACGACTGCTGTGGGATGGAAGTTGATGGAGTAAGTAGGTGGTACTGTATATAAGGTTATATCTAAGGTTACTGCGGGGTTGGAAGGTGAGGTTGCCGAAAGGTTGCAGATCGGGGGATTACAACCGGCGTGTGACGTTCTCGTGCAGCCTGCAGGTCGGAATTGCTTGGCACCGAGATGTACTAAAGTGTAGCTGCGACTTGGGCAGCGGTACTTTGCACTCTGTAGGCGTCAGATACGGCGCTGTAGCGATGGCCCGGACCGACTTTGCATGCGGTTTCGAGAGAAATGTGCTGCGGTCACCATAAGTCACTTCCCGTGTACCAATGTCGTCGAGCTTGGCACGTGATGTGGCTAACTCGGAAGCCACATTTGTAACGTGACCACCTTGGTACCGTACATCACGCAGGCAATTCACACGATGTGACTGTGGCTGCAGTGGTGCTTGCCCCTGAGAATGAAAGAAAAATATGTTGCTGTTCTGTTGCTGGTGCTGGTGCAGGTCGAGAGCCGTCTTTAAATTTGTACGAGTGGCCAACCCTAACCCGGCTATCAATAGTCTGTGAGACTTGTTTCCGAATGGCTTCATTGGTTGTGCTTTGGGTGTATAGTATAGAAGCCACTATGACTATACTACGAAAATCGATGCTTTTTAGGCTGTGTTTACTCCCGCTCCCAGATCCTCTTGTTCCTCGCGCGATCGCCTTGTCGTAGTATACCCCAAAGAAAGATAGCGGTTATTGTAAAGCGAGCTCGAGCACGATACATTTGGCAGATGTGATCGTGATCACTTGCATTGTCTTTTTGAATAGTTATTTGTAGTCAAATAACCTTGGTTTCCAGTGGACCCATTCAGGTGCAAGAAGTCCATGTTCTTTCCTCCTAATAACGCCCCCCCCCAAACGAGATACGATTCTGTTACCGTTCCGTAGCTTTTTGTGAGACCAAGAGGCGAGGGAGGTATCTGTTCACAAGTGATGGAGATGTTTAATGTGATAATCTGTTCTCCCAGGATGAACATTAGGCGTATTCCCGACATGCAGAATAAGCGTTTGTTTGACATAAGTGGCCAAACAGCGGGTCCAGGCGGTGTTTATTACTGACGCCGTAAATCTAGAGCATCCCAGCGTAAGACGAATGCATGTAAATGCCAGTCTTCCCCGCCTCTCTGTACAACGCCAAAGTCAGATACCCTCACACTACATTCCTTCAGTGAAAGAACGGCGTATTCGAAGACAGAAAAACCCCTGAGCGAGGTGACGCGAAACTTTGCACTAGGAGTATCTGAACTGTGTATGTCAACGCAATGCTTTCACGAAGTAGTCCTTGGCATCAGAATCGAGCGTCTCAAGAAATCGGCCTTGGTTCCTTATGCATTCGCCGAAACCTTTGAATGCAAGTATGTAAGTTAGTCGACTGTTAGAATCAGCACGCGCAACCATAGGTAGACAGAAACATGGTGTGTTCGGTGATGGCATTTTTGAGGGGGCTCCATCAACTTGACAGCCTTGGATAGCACTTATTTCGGTCTGTCAAATAGTAAGCGTTTTTAAGCAGAAATTAAAGGAATGCTGAGTTCATGGGCTTACCGTGCCTGGATGGATCATAACCAGCCCCAAAATCCGTCATAGTCTCGGTGGTGGAGGGGACGACATACGTGCTCGATGATGCTGGGTATGTTCCTACCGATACACGAACTTTTCCTGTTCACGAACCGGACGGGCCAGTTCGCGAACTAAGACTGGTTTCTGAACAGGTCAGAAAGTATGAGAACCCACCCAGGAGCTGCTCTCGTATAAGTGTGCTAGATCTTTCTCACTTTCACCAAGTAAGCTTTGTGGGTAGGTGAAACATCTGGCCAACAAAAGCACCAGGCCTAGGAGTTTAAAGTACAACTGAGGTGACTTACTGATTTGTTTCAGGGGAAATCTCCTAGTGATGAATGGAACTTTGTAGTAAGTACTCCATCATACAACATCTGTTCAGTGCGGGGTTAAACGGGAGCAGAATTACACATATTCACCGTACATTAGACCTTTAATCGTTGCTGTTTGCCTCAAAAGTTTTGCGTTGGCCGAACATAGAGTATATCATGGCAAAGATGAAACTAGGTTTCTCGAGTTTGCAAACAGGACAGACCAGTATCCAAACTTTTACCTAGTTCGTGAACTGGATGGGGATATGGCGAACTGATTTCTCAAGTTTGCGAACCGAACAGGACAGTTCATGAACCTGGTATAAGTTCGCGAACTGGACACGAAATGGCAAATTGGTCTGTCCAGTTCGCGAACCGCTGAGTTCGCCAATCGGCCGGAATAGATATACTTGGACAACGCGGTCTTTAACGACCGGTTTGTGAGCAATGAGAAAACCTAAGAATGAGGGTAGGCTGTAGTGAGGTTTACAAAGGATTATTCTCCGAAAGTTTCAACCCCAGCGTCCGAAGGCTTCTACGGTGCGAGTCATTACTCATGCATAGGCTTTAGCTTTGTTTATAGATAGTTACTAGTTTCTATGTCAAAAAAACCCCCGCACAGCAATATTCGCGACGGTGGAAACAGGTAGCGACCGGAAAATATACTGGTATGATTACTCCTCGCTGCTTAGAATCATTCTAATACTAATTATATATCCGAATCGTCACACGAGGGTGCTGGCTTTGAGAACGCGGAAAGGGCGGTCCTAAGGAGAAAGGTCGATTGAATACTGTCACGAATAATCGCAAGCTCATACAGCCAGATGGCGATTACTATGTAGGGTAGAGTTTGAGTTTAAGCCTTTGCTTCGTTGCATAGACCGTCAGTGTGGTAATCACATTGAGATCTTCGCCCCCCTTTCCCCCATTATCTCGTTCTCAGTCTTGCTGCTCGGATCCCCTTATATCTAATACTTTCCATGGCTCGAGAGCAACAGGAGCATACACTGGCTACATTAGGGGCAGTTGTGGTTGGCAGGAGCTGACAACTTAGAAGTCAGCGCTTAGTAAGAAGTTCGCAAAGTATCAATTTGGTAAGTAGATGAATGTCCGCGTGATTTGCGATATGCTGTCTGTTGGTTCAGAGAAACACCAGTAGACATCATGGTGAGCCGATGGTGAGTAATTATCGATACCGAGTAATGAACAGTGAGTCTTTTACAATCTCATAGCTCATCTTAGGCAAACACCACCCCTCTCGTGGCCAGAACCCGTAGAATTGGAGACACGATTCTCGAGGAAACTAATTGGAGTTGGTGTCTGGAATTCATCATACTGGAAGCTCCAAGCTTAGTCCAAAGCAGGGAGCAGCCGCGAAAGAACACGCAGTAGCTTTCGCACAAGACTCAAGGGTGTCTCCAGTCATCGATGGTGGACTCATCTTCCCCCTGCAGTTGTCCTTCAATAGATACCCATGGAATCAGAGATCTTGGATCGATGCAGAAGAGTCACGACGGTCCCCAAGGTACCTAGAATTCTGCAGGCCGCTACCCACTGGATTGTTGGCATCCCGGTAAAGAAATGGTGTGCTGGATGAGCCGATGAGCTGTGATAAATTCTCCATCTTCAGGCGAGTTATTGACCAGAATCCAATGTTTACCCCGCAATACGTTTTGCTTTTGTGAGGGGTCGATACGTGTGTCGCTGTGGAATTGCGTTCGCACGCGTTCGAGCAACGGGCTTTTGTTTGCTGCCTGAAGGCGGGGAAGTGTAGGTTTGCTGCCTGACTCATGATGCTTAAATTCCGGTGGACGCACCGATCTGCGTGGCAGATATTATGAAGCAAGCGTGGGATATATATGCACGTCCCCTTTTTAATTGTTCGAGTCAGAGTTTGGGATTCTGTGGGGGCGGAGAGGAATGATTTGTACTTATGAAAATTCATAGACAGCAAGATTCGGCAGTAGAGTAGGGAATCGTGGATGGAATGCTGCGGAGATTTCGTTTCTAATAATGGGATGTTTTGATGCCTGCTCCGCGCACATCGCTTTGGCTAGTTGCTGTTGCCTTGGAAGCGGGGGTGAAAAGGCCTCATGAGTTTTGTGCTCGTATCCAGTTTTGTTTGCGAACATATTCATGAGTCGAAACGTCAACGCCAACGTCAACGATGCCTTGGAAATGCAGTGTGACGTGGAACCGAGGAGATATCGGAAGGCGTTGATAACATGCGCCGATCCCCATACTAAATCTACCCGGCCTCGCAGGGGTTGCGGTCTACTCCCTCCCTGGCTCCGGCTTTGAGCGATAGCAAGTGTATACGAGCTCTCAAAGATCCAGGGAATAAATAACTTGCTCAGTCCGAGAAGTACTGTGGTACATACGAATTCGTATAGTTGGCAAGTACAAGATCAATGCCGTTCTCAGAAGTACGTATAATACTTTCCAGCCATGGTTTTATGTCTGATTATGCATCATTGATTTGTGACCAATTTGTGACAAGCTCTGAGGAAAACGACGATAAAAAAACACATTACCCCTCCATATTGGATACCTACTTATGTAGGGTTGTGGAGAATTATAGGGTCCAACCTCCGATTGCGGAAGCCCTCTAGTTGTGAAACGGCGTACTTGGGTGGAGCCTTATTGAGATTAACCGAGCAAAAACATCAGATTCGCAAGCATGTTGGTAGCTTTCGCAATCGGGAGGCTGGTAGATGTTAAACCTCCAAATAGTCATTTTTAGTTACTTTAAACCTGGGTTAGATATTCATTCACTAAAAAATTGTCCTCTCTAGTTACTCGCTCAACTGCTATCATGAGCTTGTAGGCGCATCAGCCAATCATCTAAACCAGTACTCCAAATCGTAACTGAAGTTTGCAACGCTGAAATACTAGCGAATGTGTCACTGCGCCCTGAATCCAATTGGCTGGATACAGACTAAGCTCTCAGACGTCCATTGAGCCATTCCAAGGTACGTATGTCCCTTGCAGTCATAGGATACAAGTCTAACATTTTACATCGTCTAGGTCGTATGCAATGGGCAGTCATCGTCTGGCATTCTTGAAGGCACACGGCCTCGAGAAGCTCGGTAACAGGATTTGGTTTTTTGAAGGGAAACCCGAAGCCGACTATTTTTATCCGCACCAGTACTTCCAATTTTGTGGCGGTGCAAGACTCCGATGGCTTCCAGTAATGTTTGGAGTGTATGAAAGGCAATTTTAGAGCATATCGAACATTTCTTTTCCCTCGTTGCCGTATAACAAGCTTCGATGTAAGGTTAATCAGGTGATGCCCGCACTGCTATGGTGGTTCGAGGGAAACTTTGTACGTGAACGGCTGCTCGGCCATGCCAGCAGTGATTTTTACCCGTCCAAAAGATCGGTCTCGGGTGCCGTACTCGCCGCTACTGTCTGAAGCTTCGATTAGCGAGATCTGGCTGTTGTCAGTGTTCCTAATCAACGATTTGGGGTTGAGGTTGATAGCCATAGGTTCGATAATCATCTCGAAGACGGCGTCCATCTAGCAACTATGGTCGCAGCTTCGTAGCATTTACCGCTCGAGGACAGCACTGGTCGTCATTGGTGGTGTGGCTATTCGGGGAGGCGACAGCTACGTAGCGTAACTTCCTCGCCCTAACTTAGAACCAAAGTCGAAACCCACTTCTTGGTATCAAATATTCTAGCGATCCGTCTGATATTGTGGATTTGTCGTTGGTGAATCTCTTCGACACCTGGGCATTATTTGCGAGGCAAATTGAATGATTGCGCAACTGGAGTCATCTCCATGTTCAACAAACGGCGCAAGGCTTAACAGATGCAATATAACTGCCTGCGTCCGGCCATCTAGAGTAACTTAACGATGCCTATCTAGAAATTAAGGAAATTTGTACGGTAAATAGAAAGGGCAACCCACTAAATGCAGTTCGCCCGGCTTTAACCCAAGGATGAGAAAAGTGCAAAGTGTTAATAAAACGGCCTTTAGAGTGCATCAAGTATTATTTTGGGGGGTGTATTCTCTTATCGCAAGCTGACTCTGGCTGCTCCACTTCCCAAACAGAGTACTCTTGTAACCTCCGGTTGTGACTGTACAAACAACCGCCCAGAGCCAAGACAAAGAACCAACTCCCGCTAATGCCGGTACTAGACTGGTAGAGCTAACATACTCCGTACTGCAGAGCAGCACACCCCATCCTCTACTCACAGCCATCCCTCCTGCCAACGACCGCCACGCCTCTCCACTCTCACGCTCACGCTCCAGAGCTGTCACGATCCCCGTTTACAGTCAGTCAGGCAGTAGAGTACTCCTGCGCCAGCAGATAGGTGGCGAACGACAGCCTCTACCAACTACTCAACTACGGCAACTGCCCAACTGCCTAACTGGCCCACCTGAGTCACGCGAAGTCGTTGTCGACCTGCACCTGCACGTCGCGGCAGAATCCCTAATCCTCTATCTGGAGCACGTCCTTCCGTTCGGTTATTCACCGCAAGCTGTGTCTCTGCACTATATTCGTTTTCATCTAGAGAGACCGGGGTCCTGTTCCATTTGCTATGTGGGCGCAGGAAGAAGAGGAGGATATTTAAGGCTTTCGAGAACGTATTTCCAACCGTGGACTTGCAGGCCACGGGGTCTTGTGCGACTGTACTCGTCGTTATCTTAATTCCCTTAAACCGGCTATATCACTGGTAGACCGTTCGGACCTTTGTCACTATTGCTCTTGAGTCGATTGCTGTACGGAGTTGCAAAAGGGCAGAGTGAAGCTTTCTTCGTTTTCATTGAGCTGGGTGCTATCGTCCGACCACAATTATTCGAGGGGATTGGTGTGGCATCTGCGACTCGTAGGCGTATTGATCCGAGTACGTGAGAAGTTCACCGTTCTGGTGTCCTATTTATCGAGGCCAACTGCCTTGCCAGCCCGCCAGCCTTGAGCACCAAGGTCGAGCATCTTGCGCCCGTGTATGTCGTCCCATCTTCCCTACCTTTTGTTTGCTTATTCCAGATATGATGAACTTGGTTGCTCCCAATCCTATCGCTCGTCTTTGGGTACCTTACTTTGCGCTACCCATCCGAATTCCTCAGTTCTACAGCCTTACTACTTAACTCCATACTTTTTCAGTTTACACAAGCAAAAGAGAGCTTCAAGCTAAACCATGCTATTGTAGATCCGGTCAACTCGACCTCCGAGCGCAAGCGATCCGACCTGCGGACCGACATATCCTTCGTTTCTTACTTCACTCGATAAGGACAAAGATAGTCGAGCTCCTCAGAAACTGCTGGGGTATTTTCAGTAGAGGTCTGTCGTATCAGCGTTCTTTAGCTTTGCCAATCATCATCGCCGCCACTCAAAGCTCCTCACTACCGATCGAGCGAAGCCGCGAAGCTCCTAGAGCTGTGACAAAACCAGCTTACGTTAGAACTCGACATTGGAATAGATAATTGTGATGGCTGCCGAGTACGAATACATTTCAACAATCTACATTATCTTTGCCTAGCAGCTTCTGCACCCTCCTCTCTAGCTCGTAACCACGAATTTCTTGAGAGCTGATATAAATACTACCTTAACCACCAACTGGGCGTGGCCCGGACCTTCCCACTATGTATGGAACCGAAAAATCACATCTTCCTTGGGACACACCACCCAGGCGGCGCACTACGCAAGCGGCAGGAGGCGAAGAATATGACGCAAACTCGACACAACAATACTCTACAGGCGTAAATTACTTTGGTTTGGATGGGTCCGAATCATCTGCCGCATCAGGAGGCTTCACGCAGATCCCAAGGGCTGGTGGACACATTCGACCTGGTTCGGCAGGATACCATACACCCAATGCAGGCGAAGGGAATACCGGCGAAGGACAAGGGGAAGGGAGTCGGCGAGCGAAGGTGAACCAAATTGTTCAAGCGTTCTTTTGGAAGGCAGCGACGGTTATCATTCAATCCCGGATGCCAGTCCAATCAATGCTATCTCAGAGAACTCAAGAGAGGATAACAAATAAATGGGTATAGCCCATCCTTCATCGCTTTAATCTGTGAATTGTGAATTGTAAATTACTAGGCTAATGATACTATCTATTTACAGTTTAATATCGAGCTCGATGAGATGGAGACATTCAGAGAAGAACTCAAACCGTGGAGGCTTGGAGACTCATTCGACCCAAGGCCACAACCTTTAATTATCGAAACATACCTTGATACTAGCGATCTCACCGCTACGCAGGCTCTGGTAATACTGGATGGCGGCGAAAAGCGATGGAATGTAACGGAAACTTTGGAGAATGCAGCAAATCGTGTTGGTCTCAATGTAGGCCCTAAACGTAGTGGTACAGCCAAGGAGCAGCAGATCGTCTTAGAGCGGTGGAAAGTTGAACTAAGGTGGGTACCACGTTCATCCTACATTCTATGATCTTACGTTCGGATTATTGCGGGGCTCTGACTGAACCTTCTGCAGTCCCCCGTTTGACCTGCCTCAGAATCCCGAACTTCCGGTAATCTATAAAAAGAGCATCATCTTATTTCGCGCCCTATACACTTATCTCTCATTGACACCAACATGGAAGTTCCGGCGACGTTTGCAAAAATTGAAACTTCACAGCAGTGCATTGAAGATTGGTTGTCGTGTGCAAAGCGGGGAGGACTTTGCCCGATCCGCTAGAAGGTGGGATGGACTACAAATACCTTTGTTTCCAGGGGAGGAGACAGTAACCGAAGAGTTTGCATTTGGAAAGGTGGAAAGCCCCGCCGGATCCTTCAGCATTTCTGTTTCTTTCCGGAAAAACTGTGATTTCAGGGTCGATGAATCAGAAGCGTTATTAAGCTCGCATTTCATCAAGTTGGACGAACATCACTTTCGCCCATCCCGGCATCAGCGAACATCCTCCCAACCAGCAAATTTCGCTACTGCCCGAGGAACAGAACACGGATCTCTACCTTCTGCAGTCGCAACAGTACCACAGCGGCCTGAGTATAATCCAGCGAACGGAAGCTTATCATCGTTTCATCAAACTGCGGGTGCCAGTCCGTTATTTGCCTTACGAGCTGCTGCAGATATGACTAATAGATCATCTTCCAATAGCTCACCGGCGGAACGACCTTCATCGGCAATGCGGTCCATTCAAGGGTCTAAGTCTTCATTGAGAAGCACCGATATACCACCGGTAAGTCGTAGGGCCTCTATATCATTTCAACCTTTCAAATCAGCATCGCTTTCATCCTCCCCAGCCATTTCCGACCAGGTATTTCAGGGGTCATCGTTGGTACGGGTTGGTACGCCTGGTGTGCAGGCTCATAGGCCCCGTGTCAACATTGGAGCTGTATCACCATCTTCATACAAGTCGGCTCATTCAACGGTAACACCATCCGGGGATGTTACTGCAGTTCAAACTCCCATTCCCATTTCATCCGGCTCGCCAAAAGCGCAACCCATGACACGAATCGCAAGTAGCTTCGGTACCCGTCGACCTAGAATATCGGCTGGTGCCAGTGCTTCGAGGGCGGACGATGACAACAGCAGTGGACAAGCGAGCAATTCATCTTCTATGGCGGCACCTGGGTCTGGATTGTATACTACCGCCGGAGCAAGCTTTCATGAGGAAGATATTCAGATTCGTGACTTCATGTCAATGCTGGCGGATGGTCAAAAGACGAGTTTGAAGAGCTTTGGCGGTGCTGGTGGAGAATCTTCTGCTAGGGTCGCTAGAGATCCGTTATCCAAATTTCAGAGAATGAAGGATTCACAAAGTGCACTTGCCGATTCTATGTCTTCATCTTTGCTATTGCAGCCATCTAGTTCGCCATCAACGTCGAGCAGAAATTTGTCTAGTGTACCCGGTATGGTTCCATCCACTACGTTTTCTTCATCCTCATCTCCTGGAAAACCCCTGTCTCCTCATACCCCACATACACCAGCCATCCCTTCCCGGCTCAGCGGAGCCCAGACTGTTGGGCGCCAACATCACCATCACTCTCGATCAACACAACCAGCGTCGGCATCTGATAATCAGAGACGAAGTCAGCCAGTTGCGGAGGGAGCTGCGACAACGGAACCCCTTGACATCCCTTTGTCTCCGGGATTTATGGGTCCCCGTCGTGCAAATTCGATGTCGCAGGAGCATCGAGAGACTATTGATGTTAGCGGCTTTATAGAGTTCGACCCAGCGACGACATTTGACAATCATCGTCAAAGTATTAGTTTAGGTAGCGTTGATAGGGCACCACGATTGAGCATGAGCCGACTACTAGATCTACGTAGTGCTTCAAACTCAGCACTTCCAGGAAGAGAAGCTGCAGAAGCAGAATCTCGACAAATCAACGACGGAGAAGACGATGGGCTCCCTTTTGGCCCGGTTAGGCCTCCGTCAATGGATACAGCTGAAGAGGGAGGGCCACGATTTGCGAACCGGTTTCCTAGAGGAAATGAAATGACATCTTCTTTTTCGTCAAATAGAGGACGATTCTCTGCTCGGGGTCGTGGGGATACACCGCCGATGTCGTCTACCTCAAGCCTAAACAAGAACCAGAGCGGGGGCAACATGAGACCAGGTATAGTTGGACGCCGAACACCAAGTTGGTCGAGACCTAGCCAAGAAGATGAAGATCTTTTGTTTGCAATGAGTGACATGGTACAACAGTCAAGGAGAAGTTTGGATCAGGACAAGACCGCCGGCGGTGACTCGCCCACAAGCTCGGGTAGACGCAGGAGTCGGGGCGGTAGTGGTGTCGGAGACAGCGGACGAGGGGGTGTGGTAGGGGGATGGCTTCCTAGCTAAAGCATTATTTCCTGTGGCAGATCCGTTGCCGACAGTTGCTGTATAATCACTGGTGCTTGAGCTCTCAGATTGCTTGCTCTTTACATCTTTCGTGGGAGTAGGTGGGTTAAGGGGGGGCGGTGTTTAACATAAATACGGTTACATTCAAATTGGCGCTTGATGCTTCTGTATGATACTTACGTTGATTGTTTTGTTCCTAGGGTCTCTTTTCTTTGGGGATTGGATATCTGCTCACCTGTCATAGTTTTCTCCTTTTTTTTTCCTTTGTTTACTCCTTGATGAGAATTTTGATGTCTATGGAAAGGCGGGATACTGGTTGTTATATTTACCTTATATTTCCTTGCTTTGTTCTGTGCGTTTTGCTCGTACTGCTCTACTCTGTCATGGTTCTTCGTTCCCTTGCTACTTCTTCGTCGCTCTCCATACCAGCTGGATGTGAGTAAGTACTTAGTCTAAGTAGATGAAACGTTAGAGTTTACGTATCTAGTGAATCTAAACGATGGGCTACGTTCAAGAGAGTAAGTGGCAGTGTTCGGACGAAGTCTCAGCGACATACGTAACCGCGGACTGACGGCGTGAAGGGTGCGAGGAAGCTGTTGGAGCGTTAGATACCTGCCAGGGTCCTTAGCATTGGTCTTGGCGCTGGGTAGGTGTCAGAATTTGACTGCCCTCCAAATTCCTGTCTGCTTAAATTTACATTATTCTTCATACCACTCGACTTGGGACTTCTTCCTCCATCCCAGCCCAAACTCCGAATCTCAAAGGCTCTTTGCTAGATCCTCAATCTTTTCCTTCGAGGTGCTACATTAATTACTGAGCGCTCCTCGCCTCGCGATTCCATCCCATCCCATCGAGTGGGGTTTCAACTACCCCACCAAAAGACGATTTTACACCCCACTGCCGCCTCTCTCTTCTCCCCTACTTCCTCTTCTCCTTTCCATAGATCACCATCATCAACAATGGATGAACAAGCCTTTTGTGAGGTTCTAAAGTCTGTTCTTGCCCGTGAGTCCAACTTTTATTGTTATCATCCTGCTCCGTGGCTCAGTTGGCTGATAAGATAATTAAATATCTAGCGGACAATGACACTCTCCAACGGGCTACTCATACTCTCCAGACCGAATATTACAAGAATCCAGAATCGTTGCCCTTACTTGTAAAGATCGTCCAGAGCCACCCCGACCAAGCTTTGCGACAACTTGCTGCTGTCGAGGCACGATCACTCGTCCCTAAGTTCTGGGGTATCAGAAACAATGCTCCTCCGAAACTGCCCGACGATGTTAAACTGCACATCAAAGAAGCGCTTCTTCAGTCCGCAACTCAAGATACCGTTCCCTTAATCAGACATTCTGCGGCTCGTGTTGTTTCGGCTATTGCAAAGATTGAACTTCCGGCTGGTCTGTGGCAGGAGCTGCCAGGTATCCTGACGCAAGCTGCTAGATCCCAGAAGGCGGAAGACCGTGAGGTTGCTACCTACATCCTTTACACACTTCTGGATACCCTGGAGGAGCAGATTGCCGGTCGATGGAGCGATTTCTTGCAATTGTTCAATCAGTCCATCAACGATCCGGAAAGCATGCAGGTCCGACTTAACACCCTGCTTGCTCTTGGAAAGATGACCGAGATCCTGAACTCGGACGAACACCCCCAGGCTATCGACGCGCTTAAAGTGCTTGTCCCTGCCATGGTGGCCGTCTTGAAGCAGGTTGCGGAGGATGGCGATGAGGAGAAGTCAAACAATGCATTTGAAGTTTTCCAGATGTTGTTGATTGTTGACCCTGCCATAACCTCAATCCATTTCCGCGATTTGGTGCAGTTCTTTTCCGATCTTTCCATTTCCAAGAACCTCGATGATGATGTTCGGGCAAAGGCTCTTTCGTTCCTGTTGTCATGCATGCGTTACAAGAAGATGAAGATTCAGGCTTTGAGGGTTGGCGAGAGACTTACTCTGAGGGCCATGCAGATTGTTACAGAGTTTAAAGAACTTGAGGATAGCGATGAGATGACCCCCTCGAGAACCGCTCTGCAGCTTCTTGACTACATGGCAGCCGCTCTTCCACCAAGCCAGGTGGTTGTGCCTTTGCTCAACGCTTTGCCATCCTACACAAACCACGCTGATCCCGAGTTCAGGAAAGCCGGTATTTTGGCTTTGGGACACTGTGTGGAGGGTGCACCAGACTTCATTGTTACTCAGCTTCATACCGTCTTTCCTGTCGTTCTTCAGCTTTTGAACGACCCCGAAGCTCGTGTTCGCCAGGCTGCCCTTGAGGCGCTCATGCAACTAGCTGATGATCTTCATGAAGAGCTCGGAAAGGAACACGCCCGTTTGGTTCCAATCCTCATTCACATGTTGGATTCCTCCGATGGACCGGAAGTCTGGAGACGTGCCTGTAATGCAATCGACGCCCTCCTGGTCGGAGTTGAACACGAGGACGTTCAGGTGTACTTACCTACCTTGATTCCCAAACTCTCTGCCATGTTCCAGAAGGACGATTTTAAACTTAAGGCTGCTGCTGTCGGCGGTATTGGTTCTACTGCCCTTGCTGCTAAGGAAAGCTTCACTCCTTATTTCCAAGAGATGATGCACGGACTATCACCTTATGTATCTCTCAAGCACTCTGAAGAAGAGCTTGACCTTAGAGGCATTGTGATCGACTGTATGGGATCCATCGCTGAAGCCGTTGGCCTGCAGGCGTTTACTCCTTATGTCGAACCGTTGATGCACTCTGCCGAAGAGTCTCTCCACCTTGGTCATCCCAGAATGAAGGAAACCTCCTTCATGTTTTTCGCCACTATTGCTAAAATATACGGGGAGGAGTTCCGGCCTTTCCTGGAGGGCACTACTCGTGCTCTGTTTGAGAGTCTTGCCCAGCCTGAAACAGACGATTTTGAGGATGGAGAGATTGCTGCTAAGATCATCAGTCTTGGAATGGGTGGTCAAAAAACTGATGTTTCCGGAAGTGTAATTCAAATGGGAGGAGACGATGATGATGACGACGGCGAAGAAGAGAACTGGGAGGAACTCACATCCGTCAGCGCTATTGCCTTTGAGAAGGAGGTTGCCGCTGAAACCCTTGGGGAAATTTTGAGCCACTGCAAGCATGCATACATCCCATACTTAGAGAAGACGGTAGAAATCTTGAAGGAGATGGCCAGTCACCAATATGAGGGAGTCAGGAAGGCCGCGATCAGCACACTGTGGAGGGCTTATGCAACCCTCTGGCAGGTCTGTGAGGAGAAGGGGATGCAAAAGTGGCAGAAAGGCCTTCCGTTGAAAGTCCACCCAACTGTAGAGCTGCAGAAGCTGGGAAGTGTCATAACTGAGGTTACGATCGAAAACTTGAAGACCGAAACTGATAGGCAAGTCCCCGCTCCCGATTTGGCCTTCACTGCTCTCCCCACTGAATGATGAGTACACTTCGTTACCCAGCTCACTTTGACGCCAACTGGCGAATGCTGCGAACGCGAATCTATTTCTGACATGCATGCACGTTTTCAATTTATAATTGGCCTAGTGATTACTTCTATATCATGGTGCTGACTTGATTGGTGTAGAGCAACGGTTACTACCATCTTCCAGAACATTGCTGAGACCCTGAAGATGTGCGGTCCTGCCATCATCTCCGATGTAGATGGCACTACCATTCTTGAGGTTACCACTCAAGTCGTCCTAACCCTCAGCAAGCAGCACCCTGCGCAGCTCGACGACGCCGATGAAGAGGATATTCCTGAACTCCAGGAGTCTTCTGAGTTTGATTGGATGCTTGTCGACTCCTCGATGGATGTCCTTCTTGGATTGGCCGTGGCTCTTGGACCCCAGTACTCTGACGTATGGAAGATTGTTTCCCAGCACTTGGTCAAATATGCTAGCTCGACTGAGCCTAGGGAAAGGAGTACTAGCATCGGTGTTATTGCCGACAGCATCAAGTTTATGGAGAATTCAGTTACTCCTCACACCGCTGTATGGAGAACCCCGTAACTCGCGTATCAATCAACGAAACTAATGGAATTTAATGCAGAAATTGCTAAAGCTCCTTGTCCACCGCATCTCAGACGAGGATCAAGACACCAAGGCGAATGCGGCATATGCTTTTGGTCTTTTGTGCTACTACTCTGGGGATAGGCAAACCATCTTGAGCGAGTACAATAACGTTTTGCAGAAGCTCGAGCGCTTCCTGAACCGCAACGCCGATGACAACCCAAGGCTTCTCGACAACGCTGCAGGCTGCATTGCCCGCATGATCATGGCTAGCCCCGACAGTGTTCCTCTTGGAGATATGTTGCCTGCCCTTGCCACTGTTCTTCCTCTTACCGAGGACTACGAGGAGAACGAACCCGTGTACAAGATGCTTGTCAAACTCTGTAAGCCTACTGCCTTTAGTTGAGCACCTTTTTTGCTTGCCCTGACAGCAATCCCTAGACCAAGTTTCCAACCAGACTGTTTTTGCCATGACACAACAGTTTATTCCCATTTTCGACAAAGTTTTGGCGCCCGAGGCTGAGGACCAGCTCAATGATGAGACACGGGGTGAACTCATCGAGCTCATCAAGTTCCTAGGAAGTAAGGAACCCGGATTGATTCAAAACTACCCCGGCCTGGTTCAGCTAGCGCAGTAAATATAGAAAGTTAGAGTGTGGGGTCAAGAATAATGGGAGTTGGGAGTAAGGAGTGGTAGTTGTGTTTTTAGACGGGACAATTTATTTCCTGCTAGTGTTTTTTTTTCTATCTCAGCTTGTGGGGTTTCTAGTTTATTTTCTCACCGTGGTTGTGTTTGCTAGGCCTGGATTAGTTCATTGTAAGGTGTTATATATGGAACTGGGTAAACCTGTAGATGGGACCAGATGGGAAAAGCTTGTGTGCTTGTTCATGGAGGGTGTAATAGTTTATATTGGCTATTGGGAAATCAGAACCCTGTTTCTTCCACCTGTTTTTACTCAGATACCTTATACTTATGTTCGGAAATTAAACACGGGTTTTCCTGTGAAAGAGGGACTCGCAGGACACCGCAGCGAATATGAATACGCGTTGGTCGTGTTCCTTCACCACCAGCCACCCGTCGTTTTTTTGATTGCTCCAACTTTGGGCGGCGTTACAAGGAAAGCGGTTCACCCAAAAATAGCACCGGTGGGATGTCGCAAATCAGTGCCTTTGTTCAAGTACTCCAACAAATAACATCTACCCAAGAAACCTCTCATCATTTGCAGATTTAATCAAACCGAGTGACCGCCCACGATTTGAAACTCCTCTCCCGCTTGCACGGGCTATTCACCAGTCAGAATTAACTATTCTATAGTCAATCTCCGAGAATTTGTGGTTTCAGGTGTGATATACCCCGCGCTCGCCGTCGGTGTAGTGTTTAGTGTCCGTAGGCTGTCCATGGATTATCTTCGCTACAGTTGGGCTATGTGACCGACTGAAACTTCTCTTGTACGTTAGAACCGACTCCAAGTCGCTTTACTTTTGGATTCCTTGATTTCTCGTTCAGTCCGGGCCCATCAATCTGGTGGTGATGGTCCGAAGGGTAGGCTCTGTGTGCAAACAGAACCCCTAACCCCGGGTTAACATCACTTCATGATGACATCTTACAATTTCATGATCTTGTCTGTTACAGCGCTGCTATAGTCCAACACCCCGGAAGGTGGCAGGAATGGAGATGTTCGAGACGCATGCCGGGTTAAAAGGTATACAACCTCTCTTGCAACCAGTCTTTGGAGACAGAAAGGTATTTTTGTGCAAGCCCTAGGCTACTGTTATACTTACTATCACTTCTCTAGACATATAGGGGTATTAATTCGCTTAGAATTACATTGAAACTAAAATGACAATTGCACGTTTTCTAATAATCACTGGGGAGGGTGGATTGTTGAATGTTTCTTGATATAGAATGCTGGCTTTTGGGTAGTACTCGCAACACATTCATATCGTATGCCTGGCCTAGGTAAATCAACCGTCTACCACCGTTAGTTTGATCTAGACACACTTCTTCCCAGCTCGAAAAGTGGCCGAGCTAGAAGATGTTTCTTTCCCTCTGTTACAATAATATCTTACTGCCATGTATGTGGCGCTGTATATCAGAACAGAAGCGTTCTAGTCAGTCCTCGATGGGGTTTGAGATTAACCTGTTAGAACCTTTTTGGTAATACCTGGACAGTTAATATCAGGCTGGATTCATTCCCCCACCTCACTTGCCCAAGAACTCTGTGCTAAACTACTCACGTTTGAACTACCCGGAGTTGGTGTTGGGATCGAGTCGGCTCGAGTCAAGCTTAGAGTAAGATAGAGCTCGAACTTACAAGGAAATCCCAGCCTACGTTTTTGGAATACGTATTTCCATGCTTTTGATGCGTAACTTGGAAGTTCAAACAAATGGTTCTCGTTAGTACCGTAGGAAGAAACTGCAATTTTTGTAGACAGACGTAAGTTGACTGCTGGGATAAAACGAGTCAAAAAACGGACCCTTGATCATTCTTGAACGTTACGATAGTAGTTCAACGGATCTAACTTAGACCCGTCTACAAAAACTGTCATTTTCTAATGGTACTTGAAAAGTATAATAGATGGAGGTAAAACGGGGTACGCGTGGTTACGAATTTGTGAAAACGTTACTACCACATAAACCCCAAGGCCTTGAACGACGGCATCAGATCGCATTCAATCAATGGTGGATGACAGATTCAATACAAGCATCCTACTCGAGCTTGTTTCCACCGTTGACTACGACAAGGCAATTTTACGATTCATCACGTTCGCCTGTAGGTTTTCTCAAGCGTACTCGAGAAGGAGTCGCACCGTATGAAAGAAAACCAGAAACGCCCATTACCATCTATATCGCATCACAGCCAAGTCTCTCGACCTTTCATTCATCAAGTCACACCCTACCCCATTTTCTCATCCCTGCCCCTAAACCCCACAACTCCTATTCGCCCTATTATACTCGTACGCATCTAAAATCCTCACCGCATGCGCTGCCGTCGCTGCCACAACTAGCACATGAAAAATCTGATGCGAGCACCCTAGGATATCAAACCTCCCCAGTACAAACCTCTCTAGAATCAGTTGCCTATTGATTCCCAGCATATCGCTGTTCTTTACCCCAACTCGAGTACACATAGATAGGCCTGTTAAATACAGCGAAAGAATGGGGGACACGTTAATTAACCTCTGTACAATGGAGTAGCAGATTACAGGTCAGGGCCTGGGCTTCAGAATTGATAGTTAGGACCTATATATACCACATGAAAAAATGGGGTTTTTTAAACACCATTAGTATCCTATTTATGGTATGGATTTGTTATTTGACCGTTAATAACGATTGTAGTAGCATTAAGAACGGTCGAAGAACGGTCGCCCAACGGTATAATATCAAAACGGTAAGTATCCCATAAATAAAAAACTCACTTTTCTCTTGTGGTACTTATGTACAAGGTAAATATTCTATAGAGATTTTCCGTAGGTGTGCATATACATAAGGTACCAAGATACAAGGCGTAAGGCGGTTGGTGTTAAGCAGTGAGCGGCAATTGAGACATCTCAGTGTGGGCTGGGAACGAGATTAGATCACCTTAGAAGGAACTGGTGGCGGTTTATTGCGTATAGCTGCTGTTTCGTATGGATTCACCTGTACAGTACTGCAGTATGTATGCTATATCAGGCGTTAGACGGTTAGTGTATTTCGCAGCCGTGTTTCTGTAACTATGTATATATCATTTGCCACTTCTTAGAACTATCACCGTCCGGCGACTCTGGTTTTAAGACTAATCTGTAGATCTTTTTTACGTGTACTAGACAACGACAACGCAGTACGCGCAAAACATGCAACAATGATGTATCACAAACTCCAACGCTTCCCCATCATCTTGGTCCTTCTTCTCTTCACCAATTTTTGCTTCTGCACCAACACTACCACAAACGACAACCTCGTCTACGGCTGGGTCTCACAGCCTAACACCGGGGAACCATGGACATAATCTGGATCTGTCTCTTTACGACTTTCATCTGTACCTACACCATGCTACATGCTATGTCTCAACGTCCCCGCGCCCAAGGAACACCGCATAAGCATCACCGGCCACCGGCTATTTTGGATGGGGATCGCAATATCCGGCCCAGAATTTGTTCTCACCTACGCCAGCGGACAATGGGGCACAGCGCGGTAATCTGTCAAGGCGTTTCGAGCCTCTGGATATCCGCAGTGGACGATGCGGCATGGGTTTTTCGCAGACATGGGCGGATTTTTGTTGGTACCGAGGGGCTCGGTTTCGTTTCCGATTACTACGAAGCAGCTGCATTGGTTGGTTGGTGGAAAAGAAGTATATGGCGATTCCGGACGTCACGCCAGAGGATCTGGAGGATAAGTCGAAGCAGGATACTATTGCAAAAACTGTGACGTGTTTTCAGGTAATATATCTAGTGTTTGATTGTCTTGGACGGGCAGCACAAGGGCTAGCAATCACCACACTTGAGCTTTCCGCGCTGGCTATAGTCGCTTGTTCAGTACTTACAAGTCTGTGCCGGATGCACAAACCCCTCGATGCGCGGACGCCGATAAGGCTGCGGATTAAATACAGCATTGAAGAGATCTTGGAAAAAGCTGGAGAGAGCGGCAAAACCGTATCGGCAAACCCCGTTAGATTTCATCGACGATCTCCGCCCCAGCTGGTCGCTGAATGTTCAGCCGTTCATGAACATGCCTGTCGCACCACACACACGACCTATCCCAAGTCTCGGAAACGATCGATTCCCGAACCTGAAAGGGTACCAGGAAATATACCTCTGCATAGCGATGGTCGGTTATGTCGTGATTCACCTTGCAGGCTGGAACTTCTCTTTTCCGACAATGCTCGAGAGCATATTGTGGAGGGTGTCAAGCATGTTTTTGTTTGGAAACACGGTTGCGTTCTGGGTATTTGAGACGACTATGGCGTGGTATCGCGGAACGGTGGCAGAGGTGTTTTTTAGGATTTTTGATCCGTCGAAGTTGGCAGCGGTGGAGGAGGCGAGACAGGCGAGGGAGACGAGGAATGACGAGAAGGTCCTACCACTGCCGGCAGAGTTTTGGAGTATATTCCCCCTGGCTATCACGTATGCACTAGCGAGGGGATATCTCATCGCGGAGGCATTTATGGGGCTTCGGCAACTGCACCAGAGTGCATATGCAACAGTGAATTGGACCGCGTTTATTCCGCATATTTGAGCAGGCTGGTACCTGTGTGGTTGGTTGTTGATTGTCTTGTGGGTGTGTGGTGGTCATTGTGTTCGGAGGGCGGTGTTCTCGGCGCTCGGGATTGACTTTTGTGATTTTTATTTGTTAGCACGTAACGGCCATTCTGGACCCCGTACGTACAATTTAGGGGCATTTATAGCTGTGTAATTGTTAATTTCCTATGAAGGCGAAGTAGACGTACTGCAGAAATCGTATAACTCGGGAATGTGCCAAACTCACTGAGTGATACCTTCCCGACCCAAAAACCCTCGTAACTAGAGTAGGCATTTCGTGTCAACAGACTTTCCGGCTAGATTTCGCGAAGTAAGGGAGGGAGGGGAGGGAGGGTAAGTAACGTTAGAATCCGGGTCAATGGAGAAACGGCGAATTGAACGCCGGACTGCCTCTATGCTAAAGAGTAATCATACCATAATCCCACTTTCTCCCTCTGTTCCTTAAGCGCAACTACACCTCCACCATTCTCAACAAATGCACCTCCTCTGACTCTCCGGATGACAGCGGCACCGGAAGTTCATTTGAAAAAGCGGTAAAATCCTCGGCAGAAAATTCCTATAGCTCCACCCACACTTTATTCAGAGAGAGAAAGCCCAGACTATAGCTGCTAATGGTGGTAGTGCCGCTCCTACAAAGGGGAGTGAAGAGGTAGAGCTCTGTTAGTAGTAACAGGTAAGGTACCTGCAAGTGCTGCAAGACGGGGAAGGCGAGAGAGAGGTACGCTCCCTACAGGGTGGAGATGGTAAGAGGCCCAGGAGCCGGCATGGCATCCAGCTTTAAAATCTCGGAATTGAAATCTAACTGTAGAGCGGTTAGAACTATATTTACTTGAAGGGGAAGCTGAAGGGAAGGACCAGACCTTTTGATAATTCATTGCACACTCACTCTGAATTCACTTTGAATTGATGATCCTCGCTTTGGGTTGATGAAATTGATGGGAGTTGATGAGGTTGATGGCCGGTGGGCTCCAGGCCGCGGAGTTGAGAGTGACATAAAGCTTCTTCCTGCAGAACCACTCTCGCCCTAAAGTCACAGAACTCGCGTTCAAAGTTTTGGAACATTCTACGCAGAACCTCCCTAATAAATCCTAGTATTTTGCTGGAGTTCACATTGCAAATGGGGCTGAAAGATATGCAGCCGTGCCGCAACATCCACATCAATGCTCACAGTTGTGGATGATACTCGGATCAGGTAATAAATGATCGGACAGCACCTTTTTGGGAAGTGGATTTGGGTGAGAAATCAAGGAGCCGATCAAGTGGCGCTCTTAGGGCGACATCGGTGCACTTCAAATCCACCCTTTTATTAATTTCTAGACCGCGTTTTACCCAAACCTTGTGGTGGCGATCTCAAAATTTCCGATCCTGTCGACGTTCTGCCAGAATAGGAGTGTCCGATCATTTATTACCTGACCCGTGTACGCCAAGCCCAATGATGTGGGACTAGCGCTCCTTGACATCATGTGGGGTTCTTATGCTCGATCCCTCTTTGATATTAGCATTTACCCCTCCCACTACGACCCTATATTGCTCCCGTCGACCCCCGTCCCAGCGCCTGCCAGGTCCTACCCATATCTTACCGTGTCTCCTGTCTATAACTTAAGGCACATTTATCTCATACCCGGCAGGATTGTTTGTGGCTCATATTTCTCCTCTGGCTTTAGTCCTGTACCATCCTCACCACACCTCCTCGCCTCCAAGGTGATGACTAGGCCGAAACACAACCGAGACTCAGCGATGCCCCCATCGTCCAGGCATCTCATTCGTTGCGTCGGTCGGGGACCTTTAGGAGCCGCGCTGGACGGAGCCAACAATCGCCACTGCCAACCACTACGGGTGCGTGCCTATTATTGATATCTTCTACGTTGGATATTGCTAAACTATCTTAATCTAGAATCAAAAACTAAAGATGAATACAAGTACTACTGTACATGATTTCAACCATCCTTGTCTTCGAGAAAGAGCAAAGCGAGAAGTTACGTGACTCTCAGCATCTGTTAAACGTATATATATATATCTTTATGTGATTCCGTCAATCGATCCGACGTTTTTTCGGTGGATGAGATCTGCCAGTTCATAAGGACCATGGAGGAAATAAAGAAAAGATAAGGCACGCTTCCTGAGCTATCGCCGACGGTACACTGGATGACTCCACCTGTGATTACTATGAGTTGTTATGCCTGACTTCCACTCCCTCCCCACTGGCTCGCGTCCCGACGACCTGGCGCTCGAGCACTACAAGATCCGCGAGCTCGCCGAAGGCTGGCCCTATACCAGCCTGCCTGCGAAAGAACTGACACATGACGCAACCGAAACAGCATGGGTTGCAGATGAGACACCAGAAGCCAAGGAAGGGGGGAGGGGTGTCAGAGCGAAGAATAAACATTGAGGGAGGTGAGGGTCCGAAGGTGTCGTCTGCGAAATGGAGCTTCTTGGTGGAGGTGGGCCTGAAGGGCGCCATCATGGAGGGAGACGGACAAGCGCGACAGACAACGTGTTCCATCCCGTTGGGGAATCACCCTGTCTGCGGAATGGTGGACATCGACAATAGGATTGTGATGCCTCGTGGACAATTTGTATGAGTGATGGTGTTGTGGTAGTGTTGTAAAGTACATTACAAAGTACTACCCTGTTAGAAGATTCCATGAAGGATTCCCCAATGGCAGATAACGCTAAAAACCACCCATTCCGCAGATAGGGCGTCCATTCCATGGACTAGGCTACCCCAATCCACAGACGGGGCGTTTCCATCAATGGGGTAGAACAGACGTGTCAGGGTTAGTAGCCCTAACTGCCCTATTTAACATCTATTTGCGAATTAGAATTTTTGTATACGATTTCTCACCCATCGATATGGGAATTAATACCAATGGATTACATCAACATGGTTTCATAAATCCTTATATGAAACAGTATCCTAGGCGTGTATCAGTGCAGAGAGGGACCTCCAAAGTCGCTTTGTTTCAAGAATCGGCTGGGTATGGATTCGGCCATGTAAATGTCCCAGACACTTGAGTCTTATCGCCGCTGTTTATACGCCCGTTCCAAGCGAGAGTTAAAGGTGAAGCTATTGAAAACCTACTCCGCCTTGAGCTTGCTGTAGATGTAGTAGACAGTGAAACCGCAGATGTGGAGAGATGCAGCTGCATTCATTATCTTCCCAATCATGTGCCCGGAGGGAGAGCGCAGCGTTCCAATTACAAAGTAATCGCAACTAAACATACTTCAAATATCACCAGGAATATAATGTGTATAGTACCAATTGAACTGGACAGAGTAATTGGCCAATAAGTGATACTATACTGGCGACTACAGTTGGGACGTGCCTACTGATAGCAAAATTGTATGGGATAGCTGTTGATGATAATTTCTGAAAGATGGCACGAGAAGTAAATACAGTAGATCTTTGATTTGTGTAAGAGAATAAAGTTCTATTGACACTTTCAGCATATGGAACAGCCGTCTCTGGCGCAGACCAAACTAAAATAATTATGGGACGGACGCCCGCTGCTAACTGCTGCCAGTACTGTTACTTTGGATGCTAGAAAGACTTGTTGATTGACTGATCTTCTCGAGGCCAGAAGGCCCGTATATATACAGACTAGACTCCTATATCCATATCCATATCCGTGTCTATATCTGTATCTATATTTATATTCGTTTGCATATCCGTTTGCACGATATGAGCCGCTCTGCACTGATATGAGCCGCTCTCCTGAGGCATATCTTCATACACAAACTGCATATCAAACGGATCTGAGCAGTGAGGCTCACGATGCAGGTACACTTGCAACAAGTACAGTATTGTGCGATACGGGCGACGTCCTGTGACGACACACTGGAATAGGACAAACAAAGCTTTTTTTCTACCAAATATATACCCAGGCAATCCCAAACGACAATAACCGCATATACACCCACCAAATCATTTCCCACCACCACCGCCCATCTGCCTCCTCAGTTCCACCGCCCTCTTATACGGCGGCGCAGTCGGCGGTTGCACGGGATCAATACTCTCCCTCTTCCTCCCCTCCTCATCGACATCTGGCAGACGATACGTAGCATCCGAATCATACGCGCTCAGATCGCCGCACGCAATAAACGGTACGATGAACCTGGCCAAGTCCTTCCCCTCAGGCTGCAGCTCCTCCAACGCGACCTCATCAACACCCTCCACCGTGCCCTCCCTCTCGCCCTCCCTCAGCCCGCCAGCCACGGTCACAACCGAGCCATACCCCAGCGGCCGCTCAAGACTCGGCTCAAACCCTATCGGCGGTGCATAGTCCTCGCACACGACGAAGGCCTCGATGCTGCTTGCCCTGGAGGAGCGAGGTTTCGCGCAGGCGACTCTCTTGAACAGACATCGCAGCTGCGCAAAAAGCACATCCACGTCTCTCCCCCGGAAGATCTTTGCGACGAACGTGCCGCCGGGCTTGAGCACGCAGACGGTAAGGTTGAGCGCGCTAAGGAGTAGCGACGCTTGTATGTATTCATCGAGGTCGTGGAGGCCCGTGACGTCTGGTGCACCGTCGCATATGACCAAGTCTGCCTTTGACCCCGCGCCTAGGTGCTTAAAGACTAGTGGGAGGGTGCTGGGATGGGTGATGTCCGCCTGTAGTGTTACCACGCCCGGGATCGGGGTCATAGGCTGGAGATCCAGAGCGATGATGGTGCTTTCTGTGGGCAGGTGGCGGGAAAGAACTTGGCTCCATGATCCGGGCGCCGCGCAGAGGTCGATAACTCGGGGAGGGTGGTCGGCATCGGTAGAGGGAAACGATAGGAGGTTGAAGGCCTGATTGAGCTGGAGGAGCTTGTATGCTGAGCGTGCACGGTAGCCGGATTCCTTTGCGAGGCGGTAGTAGGAATCACGTTTGTCTTTGGACGATTTACCCATGGCGTCCCAGAGCGGTGGAGATTCGGCAGTTTGGTTGTGGTGCGGGGGTGTGGTGGGGTTCAGGTATGTGCCAAGACATGTCAAGTTCAAGCGACAGCTCACGAGCAGAAAATAGTGGAATGCAAGAGCTCTCGTAAAGTTTCAGCCCACAGACCGATTAGAAATACGAACATGAGTATACATTCAACTTTTCCCAGCCAGAAACCGCATGACACTTGAGACGGAAACAAGCAAAACAAACCATAGAATTCCCAATCCATTAGTATGTATCGAGAAAAAGGAAAGGGGAAATCGCTATTCAGAAACAGTACACTATAAGGGTGAAAAACAAAAACACAAATCCAGAACGCATACTATGCCTCAAATGTAGACACAGCGCGGTCTGAACAAGTTCTACCTTCATGATGTAGAAAAGTATCAGGCGAAAGTGAAAGTAACACGCTGAAGGAAACGAAAGAAATCCCCAACCATATCCAACCGCCTTCTACCATCAAGTCATCTTACTGCTGAACCAGCCTACCAAATTGATCAAACCGATCATACCGCTTAAACTGATCCTGCTGCTGTTGCTGACCTCGACGATCCCGACGAGATCTGACAGGTTCCTATTCTGGCAGAGCAGGTGCCGATCCACTTTCCCCACCATCGCCAAGTCTTCCTCTCTTCGAGCCGCCGCCGCGACCGCCGCGACCACCTCCCCCGTACCCCCGACCTCCGGACCTGCCACCCTGTCTATAGCTTCTGTTATACCTACTAGAGCCACCGGCATTGTCACTCTCACTTGTGTTTCCTCCAAGGGGTTGACCACGGCTCCACTTGCTGGAATCCATCCCTCCGCGACTTCCGCGATCAATCTGCTGGCGATCGAATACTAGCTCCTCCAAGAGCTTGACATATGGCTTCCCGTCACGCTCAGACATTTTGGAATGACCGGTAGTATATTCCTCGGGTATCCTTCCGAGAACCTCGTTCGCAAGCTCCTCAGTCTGGAAGTACGCTAGGTGGTATTTTCTGCTATTCTTGCTGATCTTTTCCTCGATGTGTAAGATAAGCTTCTGGTCTTCTTCGGGAATGAGTTCCCGGACGGCTTCAGTAGACGTAGCTCCAGCTATGTGGAGACCAGGCCCTGACCACCGTTGTCCACGACCCGGAGGGGCATTCTCCTGAGTGGGGGTCTGAGGAACTGATGAAGGCCCTGTAAGAGTAGGTGAGTCGGCCGCAGGAACCGCTACAGCTGGAGTGGCCCCGTTACTATTGGAGGGCTTTTGCGCTTCCGGTGAAGAAGGTTTAGCCAATGTTGGGGTAGTAGTCCTGTTGGCAGGGCCAGAGGGTGCTGGACGAGGAGTCGCAGGCTTTGTCGGAACAGCTGGCTCAATTCTTGGAGGTGATGCCGCAGGAGGCGGAGGAGTAGTCTTGGCCGGAACCTGCGGCTGTGCCGACTTTCTTGGGCCCAAAGGAGGAACAGCTGGACTTATGGGAGTTGGAGTAGATGCCTGAGCAGGGGGTCCAACTGGTGGCGCAGTCGCTTGAGTTGGCTCTCGGAGGATTTGCTGGGCACTGTGATGTTGTGGCTGTGGTTGCTTGCCGCCTCTATGCGAGAAATTGAATCCTTGGGCCTTCATTTCCGTGCCAATCCGACCGGCCTCAATCTCAAGAACAAGCCAACCAAAAGCTGCATCTGCAAGATTGAAGTTCCACATGTTCTTAAAAGCGGATTCATCAACCTGGCCCGCGCCAGGAGCAGCATTAGCCGAGGGGCCGCCAAAAGGATTGCCTCCATTAGCACTAGTGGGCATCTTCTCAACAAATGCCAGCGCATGTTCAAGGAGCTGTTGCTGTGAAGGGTTCTGTGAGACAGCAGGAGTCACCTCTCCTTTGACAGTTTCCCAGACGTCATTGAATGAGGCCTTCGAAGATGCCAGTTTTCCACGGTAGTGGTCCAAACTAGGGTTAACGCTAAACTCGTTGTAAGAGCTTCCATAGCGGAAATGTAGACCAGCAGAAATCGAAAAGTCGGCCTTGAGAGTTACGGAAAGCTGATTCAATAATCCCTCACGCGCAGGGGAGTTGTGTGTAATAAATATCCTCGTTTCTGTAGGATCATACACCCGGTTCGCCGTGTCCACGAGCTCTCCCATCTGAAGTAATGTTGTCCACATGGTACCTTGACCACCAGCAATGGTTGTTCTCCCTTCACCGTTGTCGAACAACTTGTGCATAACAACCGCACCACCGAGACCCAGTAACCGGAGCTTTACACCACCTACGTCCAGAAGTCGGGAAGATGCCTCGTCAATGATGTGAAGGTTGTTGATTTTGTACTCTCCGGAACGGAACTTCTCCAGAACACGAACATCCTCACAAGCACCCCAAACTGTGTATACCGGAACGTCGAGAGAGTATTTATGTGATAGAAAGAGAGGTAGTTCGGACAGAGGGTGTTGTATTTGGCCAATAAGCTGTTTGATATTCAGTCCAGGACCTGGATTCTGAATTTGGATCTGTTTCTTGAGCGAATCGTCGAGGAGAGGCGAGTATTGGGCGACATGGCGCAGAGTCCTACATGAATTAATTCCGATTAGCTATTATTTACAACTTTTGTGATGTGTACTAGAAACCAGACGATGAAGGGTAACGGACTTATCAGCAATTCTATCGAGCGAACTGTCATCATAGAATCCGAAGTCACCAGTATGGAGGATGTAGTCGGCATTCGCCTTTTTCGCTAGCTCATTTAAAGTTCGAAGATGACCTATGCACCAGGTCAGCCCCGTCGCGAACAGCTGCGTAAAAATAACCGGAGACGTAAAACATACCTCTGACATCGGCAATGCACAGAACTCGCACACCGCTCTTCTCGATGATCTTGTTATTTGGCGGAAGTCCAGCGACGCCGAGAGGCTGTGGCAATCCAGACCCATTGGGTAGGAACTGCTGAGGAAGCTGTGCACCGCTGAACTGGGAGGGACGAGGTTGCGTAGGTAACTGTGAGGTCAGGTGTAATGTTAGCAAGAATGGAGTCAGTTGCCGATTCAAATGGTGGAGGAGGAGGGAGCGGACGGAAGGAGGAGGGGATGGACAATGAAGCCACGAGGAACTTACGGCAGCCATATGGTGATAATGACTATATTAAAAACCTTGACGAGATGAAGGAGAAGGAAAATGACAAGACGTTACTTGTTTAGCAAAAGATGAGAAATCCTGTCGAGGGAAAAGGAGTCGGAGTGGTGGTGGGTGTGTGTGGTATGAGAGGGGAATCGAAGTCTGGCGATTGATGAGGCGCGCAAAGGATGGAGATGAGAGAAAGAGGTGCGGCGGCAACGAAGAGGAGGCTCTGTTGAAGAGGCACCTACTATTCTCCAACAAATATTAATACTGATATTATATGCCGACGAAATGTGATTGTGCTTGAAGGGAGAATGGTGATTTTCGAGTCGAGATGATTTAGCTATGTGTTGCAGGGTCGTCGTCGGAATCGCGTAAGGAACTCTCACTCACAACCATGAAGGCGGACCTTCTGCCTTTAGGTTTGTCGACATTCTGCCATACCACTCTTACCTAGTATACTCTACTGATTGGAGCTATAAATTTAATATTGTTTCAGTTTTTGCCTTGTTCACAATACAGTCGTTTCAATTTGCTGTGCCATCAAGGTCAAGGTGTCTACAGATCTAATAAGGAATACCTATATTCTTCTGAAACTCTCAATGCCTTTGCACCACCTGTAGAACATGAATGTAGTTCATTATTCATAAGAATATGTTGGAATTCCAGTCCTCCTTAATGCCATTTAAAGTATTCGTCCATGGCCGCCTCTCAACTACTTCCCGAGCTCTACAATCTCCCCGATTTCCATGTACCACACCTTGCCCCCATTCTTCCCATCAATTGTCTTCCTCCCTTCCCAAACCCCTTCCTCTACCCCCGCCCGAATAGCTGCTTTTGCAATCATAACGCAATCCTGCGCTGCGTAATTCCTCCCATTCGCATTCACCCAGCCGACCAACTTCATCAGCGCATGAAGCGGCCGCTCCGACAACCTCGGCTTCTCTCGATCGCCCATAATGAGGCCAGGACGAACGATAACGCACTTTTCGAAGCCTAGCGCCGCCACGTCATCTTCCAGCTTCCCCTTCATCGCAGGGTAAGCGAAATGAGACGTCGAATTGGCACCGTAGACCGAGATAAGGACATAAGTTTTTACTCCAGCAGATTTTGCGGCGGAGGCGAGCGCGAGGTTGAGTTCATAGTCGATTTTGCGTTGTGCATCTATAGACCCTGCTTCAGAGCGTGTAGACCCGAGTGCGGAGAAGAGAACGGTCGAGGAAGGAGGAGTGAGGAGGGCGGGAAGGGAGGAGGCCCAGGTATCGGAGTTAGGATCAATTGTAGCATGGAGCTTAGAGGAGGGATCGCTAATAGTGAAAGAGAAGGGGCGGCGGGTGAGTGTATTGATGGAGGTGATGGAGGAGTCTGCGAGGAGGTGGTTGAGGATTGCCGCGCCCTAAAGATGAGATTAGAGTAGTCGCCGCTGCGGCTGAGGATCGTGGATGCTTGCCACGAGACCTGTGCTACCGATAACAGTAGCTGATGTCGAAGCCATATTATTCACTAGAAGTAGGAAATAGAGATATTTTACTATAATTTTGTGGTGGTGAGGTTGGTTGGGATTCGAAAGCTACAGATCTCGGAACCCTGTGCATTGCCAACCTTCCTAATCGCCAAATGACCCCATGCACACGACGAAGCTTGTCTGGATGAATTGAAACGGAAGATCGACTGATTCAAAGAAATTAATTGAGGGAGAACAGGGCGAGATATCTCCTGACAAATCCGGCGTTCTTGTCAAATAATCAATTGCAGACAATCGAAAAATTCTGCCAAACAGAATACGAGGTCAGAGATATCATCTCCCCACCCCTTGCTTGGCCACAAAATTCAAACACCAAAATCTATCGTTATCTACCGCATGCAATCACTCAATGCATGCTGCACAGGTGAAACACGAAAGAGTACTCAGAGGTAACAGGATTTCTGCCCTCCACAGTAATCCTACGACAGATTCATATGGCTCGTGCCTCGCGATCGATATCCGACTAAATACCTTCAATTCATCCAGGAATCAATCAGCCCACACCCATTTCCACGTAAAACACAACGATACAATCGATAATAACCGCGGTTCAGAATCCAAAACAGCAATACCTCATCAAGCTGAAATACAGGTGGGGTTGCAACAATACACGATAGCGGTTTCTCAGGTCGCCAATCGTGAATGCGATATCATCCTAAGTCTGGGAACGAAGAAGGGAGAATGAGCAGGAGTTAACATGTATAGCACATACCTTAGAAATTAGTCATTCTGGGATGGGACCCAGTGGCTGGGGTGTTGAGTTGCATTCCTGATGGAGAAGATGCATCCATGAGAGATCGGGAAAGTCAATGGATTTCTCGGCATGCAAGGCTTTGTGAAGCCATAGGATAGAACCCTAAATCCGTGTGACTTCTGATGCAGGGTATTTTTACCTCAGTTAAAATTTGTCAATTGGGACTTTAGTATTATATACTGTGCTAGGTCCTGTATTCTGCCTGAATTCCGTTCAAACTCTGGAGAGTAAGAGAGGGATACAGTTTCCTGGAACAGCTCCGGGCTCGAGCAAGGAAAACTCGAGTAGGGATATCGATCACCCACATTAATTCTGGCTTTATCATGGATATATGTCCAGTCTTTTACGCCCTGGCTCGCGCAATTCAATATGGTTGGTTTCTATGCGGCGACTCGCTGAATTTTTGGCTTTGCTGCTAAATTGGTTGATCACGCTTAGTCACTCGATTGAAATTTGAAAATTATGAAATATTATGAAGTGTCTGGAAACCAACGCTCGTGAATCGAACTGCATACTGGGACCTCACCGTCCGAAGACCAATGTCAAATAAAATCGAAATTGACGTTTCTTGTTGGCTATATATGAGTCCGCGAGCAATATTGTATCAAGCTTAAGCCACGGATGCGTACGTATACGTACTTTTAAAATAGTCTGTCAGACGGACCAGATTCTGAAGATGGCGAGTCAACGAAGGTAAACTGACATGTTTATGACCAATGGCGCAGGGGTGTTGGAAAAGCATCCTTCTCCCAATATGCAATGGAGGACTTTTGGCGAAGTGGCAGGTTGGCTCTTCTAACAATGTCCAAATGACTATCTTCGTAACGCAGACGAGATAGTCTATGACGGATAGATATGACGTCTGTAACTCGGCGCTCGCCAGGGCATCGCCTTGTTCAAACATGTGCATAACTCTTTACCTTTGAATATTGCTTCTTCCAGCTAGCAGGTCATTGGCCGGATAGACAGTTTGCTGCATTTTCCTAGACATGGACTCTACTCTACTCCAACAAACAATATGTTCAAGTACTTTAAACACATTACGGGTCCGATTCAGAATGTGATAGATGCATGTATGAAAATCTAATATAGGATGGGTATATGTGGAGGAGGTATGGGCGCCTCTCGCTTGACCAACCAACCAGATCCGCAACATTACCTGCATCTATGCTTACTTCTGGATGCTACCTCCAATGCCATCATGCCTCGCAATGCCCAGCCAGACTGTCTGCACGAGCGTTTATAGTGGGGAGATAGACACATGTCAGTTATTCGTCTAATACCCAGTTACTCTGCTTATAAGCAGCTTGATATCTCTTTCTCAACCATGTCTCCTCAACTCAACTTTACCGTCCTCAATGTATTCACGCCCCTCACCAGCACGCCTGAGAGTCCTGGCGGTAACCCACTCGCAATTGTCCATCTCCAAGCGGACACCTCCCTAACCATTCCACAAAAATCCTCCATAGCCCGCAACTTTGGATACCCAGTGACCGTATTCCTCCACCCCCCGCAAGATGGTGACGAAGCAGTGAGAGCCATCGAGATATTCACCGAAGTCGGAACCGCAATGCCATTCGGTGGTCATCCAACCATTGGTACCGCAAACTACCTTTTTCAATTACATCCGGACAGCACAGAGCTGACGCTTCTTACACCCGCCGGACAAGTTTTATCATCCCGCGTCGCGAATGGCGTAAAAGTCGAGGTCCCTGGGCAGATCCCACCACAGCTGAAGCTCCAACCTTGCTCACCAGATATCACCGCACGTCTCAAGGCCCTCCAGCCGGGGATCGACTTTGTGGGCGATGCTAGGACAGAGGTAATGACTGGTATAACGTTTATCTTGATGCGTGTCGCCACCGAGCATGGGCTCTCGCAACTCCGGCCATATCCAACCCTTTCTGAGTTACCGGGGACCGATAATCCCCGGTTTATGGGGACGTACTTCTATGTCCTACATCCCAGCGAGAATGGCGCAAGGCGAAAGGTTCGGGCGAGAATGTTCTTTGGAGAAGAGCTGGAAGACCCAGCAAGTGGCGCTGCAGCGTGCGCACTGACGGCTTATCTGAAGATTCATGAAGGTATAACTGAGATTGATGTCTGCCAGGGCGTGGAGATGGGGTGTGAGAGCGTGTTTGCGGTGAGTTTGAAGGCGAAAGTTTCGTTAGAGGGGAGATCCGTGATTACCAAGGAGGGCGTGGTGGATACTGTGTAAGAATCTGGAAATAATTTGGTGTGGCGAAAGCTTGCCTGATTCAATACCTGATAGAAATGACAACAAGTGATTCGTCATGAGTACCAATATACAAATGCCGTACCATCTGTTTCGCTCTCTAGGTTTACCGGCGGCCTGTGTCATTCGCAACAGACATGTGCCGCTATATGCAATTTCAGACCCAACGTGGTATAAGTAAATATCTTCGGTTCCTTCTTAATGTAGAACTGGTACTATCGCAGCGCACAAATTACATATGTATTTATTAAAAACAAATGACCCCAAATCCCATCTCCGCCACCACCACCATCACTCAAGTAAATTTCCCCTACATCCGAATACATAAACGTAAAATCTACTGCCCTCAGCCTTGTCCTGCCACCCTCAAAGAACCGTACAACGGAAAACTCAAACACGTCGCTATAGCTGTTGAACAATGCAGAGAACGTATTGGAGTCTATTCGCCCCCAAGACCTGGGTTTGGACTCTGAATATACTTATCAAAATCAAAATATTCGTCGTCATTAGCACCTGACATCACTAAAGTTTGGTGGGAGAGTTCGTGACCGCCATCTACCTGAGGCTGCGGCGCATCACGGGAATCTATATTATTAGGGGAACCACCAGGCCATTGAGGTGCTCTTGATGGATCGTGGTCCATTCCGAACTCAGATGAGAATGGCGAGACATCGAATATGTTCAAACCTGCTATGCAGACATGAGCTTCTTGCTAGGACAAATCATTCAATGGGTGGTAAATACCCATCCCTTCACCCGGCAAGTTGAGAGACTGTGACGAGGTAGATGAGGAAAGTGATCCTATAAATTTTAGGACGTCACGATGATTGGGTGGTTGTCTGCGTGCGGAACCTACCAACTCTCCCCGATACTTGATACTCTGCGAGAATGGATGGCAGAGCCTGCTCCATCGTCTTCTGGAGAATAGGTGCAAGCCTCTCCCATGCAAATTTCCCAAAGTCTTGTAAATCGATCGGACCAGGCATTTCATCATTTGGAGAAGTTATCGGATCGAGCCCCGGTGAAGGACAGGTCGTGACATCTATTTTCGGGGCAGTTAGCTAGAGATGACGGAACAACGGAATGATGAACAGCACATACACGGGTCCGGAGCTTCTTTCACATCACAGTCGAAAAGGCACGCATAGATCTGTTGCCAGGAGAAACCCCGTTCTAGTCGCACTAGGTTCATATCGGTATCTATGTCAAAAGGCGCCGGTATAGCATTTGGTTTACACCCAGTCACCAGGTGCTCTATAATCTGGTGAGGATGTCCGGCCCGAAATCCACACCTAAGCGGACATTCCTCTGGCTTTAAGTGTGTTCTGAAGACATGAGATCTGAACAATGCAGTTAGCATGGCACTGGAGGATGAGGCAATGCCTACTTGACTCGATGTTTCTCGGAGCATGACCATGTTTCGCATCTGCGGTAACGAACAGGGTCGCGTTTAAAATACGGACATGCGAACCGCTTATCAGATAGTAGTCCCGAGCCGCCGACCTCTTTACCTTTTCGTCGTCTGCCGCCTCCACCACCTCCCAACGGATGCTGATCCGGGCTATCATAACCGTTGGCATTTGGTGATTGTTCATTTGAACCGCTGCCACTCTGTTCAACGCTGTCGCCCGACATCTTTCGCTTTTTTTGTGTTCCTCCCCGAGTATGGGTCTTTACACCGTTATCCGAATCATCCAAGTCCAACATATCGTATGAACCGAAAGAGGTTACAGAAGGGCTCGTGGGTTGACTATTTTCTTCTCTCTTAACCCCTTCATTCAAGCTGTTATATTCCCCACTGGAGTTTCTGGGAGAAGTGGGGACGAAGTCTTCGGGTTTTGTAGACCCCTCACCAACAGAAGTTTCTAATCCGGCGGTATGCGCTGATAGCAAATTTTCTTCGTGAGTGGAGCTAAACTCTTCGTCGCCAGCGTGGTCCGCAACTTTGCCCGGGAAGTCATGGCAGGTGCTTGCGCTGGGCGGAATCTTCAAAGGAGTTGTGGTTTTCTGCGAACGCTCATTTTCGATAGACGAAATCAGACTCAGCCCCGTGAGTAGATGTGGTAGGTCGTCAACGCTACTCTCATGGAATATATCGTACGGGTTGGTGTCCTTGCTCCAGTCTCGATATGAACGGATTGCGAGGATTGGAAGAGTGTGCTCGGCGGATTGCGGTGCATGTGCTGACATTCCCACCGAACATTCTGGGTTATCATCCCTCACAGACTAAATGGTTGTGATGAGTAGATACTCTCCATTGAATTTTGGACAATGATATATATAACTAGACAACTAACCTCGCCCGTACATTTGGAGCATTCTGTGTTGTATATCGACACCTGCCAGTCACAAGCCTTAGTGAGGGAGTTCTTACAGCAATAGGACATGGTGGTGTCTGGTAATGTCTTGGTCAATCTTCGGGGGAAATGCTTTGTTTGTCCGGTGGTTTGTGCAGCTGTGCAGATGAGATTTGCTTGCTATATAACAACGGCGGCACATGATATGCTTGGACGATCTGCGCACATAAGATGGGCGTTCGGGCGTTTGGGCGTTTGGGCGCACGCCTTGGCGTATGTAGGCAAAATGGACAAACTCACATCATGCACGCGTGTGAAATTTGGAGCGTATGCTTACCTCTTTAGCTAAACCTTGTATCTAACGTATGTCGGCATACTGTGTCATATAACTACATATCACTGCATACCACGTCGTACGCTCATTGTTGACTAATGTATGCGCGTGAAAAAATCTCCACGCACTCGTGCTACCTACAGTCGCACAACGAGTTTTACTTAGTTTTACCAAGACGTAGTCATAATCTACCATTTTCATACTTTCGTAAAATCTGACTTAGCTTTGTATTCTATGTAAAGGCTGGTACTGGTAGGTACGGTTCTGCGCCAGCTTCCGGAGAACCATTGCACATTATATGGTACGAAAGGAGACCAGCTGCAGGCGTTGCGAAAGGCTGCGAAAGGCTACATGAAGAGATACGCTGCAAAAGGCTCCGAAAAGAGACATGCTGCGAAAGCGGAGGAAAGCTGGAAAGTTCAGTGCTTTCTGAAATTCATGTGGACTTTGAAAGCAGCGGCGAGTTCTGCAATGAGCGTTTAAGCGATTCTCAAACATGTTGAAAACGTTTGTCTTTGCCGTTTATTTGGGTCAAGTTGATCACCAGCTAGCACTCGTGAAAATGTCTCGGCATATATCATTATGCGACTGTGGGTGGCGCGCGTGTAGGGGCGCGCACATATTAGTCAACAATGAACTTATGTAGTATGATATGGTATGTCGACGTACGTAAGATACAGGTTTGGTTAAAGGGATGCATGCGCTCCAAATTTGACACGGGTGTGTGACCATGGGTTTTGTCCAATTCTAAATTCTATATTGGCGGAGTGTGGTGGCTTAAGGATTAGAAAGCGAAATGACAGGCATCCACAATACCCCGTTTTCCGCCTACTGCATAACAGCCACCTGATAGAGTCCAGCAAATTACTACTGGAAAGGGGACACCTGTGGTAACCTAACAAAGAATCCATGGCAACTGGGCAAGATTCGAGTAACTAGCACAGTCTAAGTGAGAACCCATGATAAAGCCCAGCTCTTCCCTTATTACCAAGTCTACCTGGAGATTGAAACCTCATCTTTAGTAAGGTTTGGGCTAGTGGGTAGTATATTAGACCTTACCACCAGTTGAACTACCCTCAGCCATGATGTCGATATCTTTAGTACATACCATATGCCAAGACGTAAGCAGATGGTTAGATGGAATTGACCATGTAGCAAGGGCGTAGTTTTGCAAGTAGTTCTGATAAAGATGCTTGGAACGGGCTGGTGACGGTATGACCATGGATCGTCACTTGCCCGGCAACTTCACTACTCTAAATCTCTACTAATTATGGATAGAAATGAGCGTCATTGTTTCTAATATAATATGCCGGTGCAGACCAAATGTAGCCTTACGTGGTCCAGCCGGTGGATCGTAGGTTAGTGGTGGACAGTCCGGCCAGATGACGCACCTCATAAAAGCATGGAGGACTTATGCAGCTTCAAGTTCTTCACCAAGGAGTAGAGGATGAGGGTTGGTATTATGGAAGGTGAGGAGGCGGAGAGCGGTAGTAGTGAAAAGTAGGTGATATTAATTGGGTGATAGTGGAAGGTTTGTCGGGTGCACTTTCTTTTTTCCCCCTATTCTGAAGTCGAGCGTCCGGGATTTTTTGTTTCTGCTTAAGCAGGCCCTCGAAGTATCACGTCTTAAAGGTGTATAGATGTAAATATAATTGTATTCACTCCAGACTTGTAGAATGCTTTCTCAAGCGTTTTTCTCAGAATTAATCCGACGATGAGGTCCAACATATGGGGTAAGAGATACTTAGTAAGTAAGGGCATTTGGTATCATATAGCGCGTACTTAGATTCCTCGCTTCTCTCTACTTTACCTAGAATGGGCGTCTGAACGGGGGGGCAAGGCTGAGCTTTTATGGCGGCCACTGCCTGTTTGAACTTTTTAAAACGATACGCCTGCAATGTCATGACTTTAAGTTGTTAAATCTTCGAACTGACAGTTGCAAGTTCCATGTTGACTTCCCGTAAACTTCCCCGCTCGTAGCAACCGTCGTTAGTGGTTTAGCCTTCGCTGGAATGAGTGCCATTTGAGTCCGAGATCTGGTGATGAGTCTATCTCAAGCGCCAATGATACACACAGGAATCCCGAATGGGCGTTTCAGTGCACATACATTAGAGTATCCTTGCCACCCCGACTTTTCAGCTTTCTCGTCGTGCGTCTGGATCTTAGCCGGCAGTAGTTTGACTTTACCTTCATAGGAGCCATGCATTACACAGTACCTGTGGCTATTCTATTCTTGCTGCTTCTTTTGTAGATACTCTTCTATGGTAGGTGGTGCGCAATTAAAGTATAAAGATGTTTAACTACAGTACAAGCAGTAGTCCGGTGTATGAGCTTGTACTGTTCTACTAGCTTGCTGTCATTGAGCAGTGCATTGTCATTTCACCGTCCTTCGTAGGGCCTGAAGAGGTGGTAGATTATATCGTCTTGTGACTTTGCTGCAGAGTACTTCAACGCATGATATTTCTTATGGCCGTTGTAGCAAATTCGCTGCCATATCACTGAGCATGCAATCGGTCGAATAGTACAATCGAGGAATCCCCATACGTTGTCAAAGGGTGTACCGTGTTCTTTGATTTTCTTTGAAAACGTGCAAGGCAGTCTGGTGAAAGAAGCTGTGCTGAGTTAACAAAATCATTAAGAAGAAAGCTCACTCGTCAAGAAAAGAAAGTAGATGAGGTAGCATTTGGAGATCTGGCTGATGCTATATCCAACCAACTTTGAGAGCTCAAAAAGGGTTGCCTAGGACCTCAACCGCAGGCAGAGACGAAAGAACCCTTCTTCCCTTGTGAAGCGGTACCAGCTAGGGGTCCGAAAAGCCTCTAGAACTCCTAGTAGTACTGATAATTCCACAGTATCGTGTGATGTAAAGCGACAAAGCTTCTAGAGCTGTGTCTGTAAAGGTGGAGAGATCAACATCAACCTTCTGCTTCAGTGGTTGCGAAATTTGGTAGAACGAACAGAGAAACAGAAAAACCTCCTCCTCATTGCCGTAGCTCAATGTCTGCTCAAGTTCTACATCTACGGTAGTGGTACTGGTGATGTGAACAGATAGCCAATTTGAACTTCGCTGTAAGTACAATGTATGTATGTACATATATGCAGCATATCCATTGTGGTAAGATTACTATGCACGCTGCAGAACAACTGTCGGCCAAGATCTCAGACACACGACGGAAAAGTTCAAACTCGCGAGCGGCAGGAATACTCTATTGTTAGTCTATTGTGCGCACCACCTAGCACTGGTACCGCCCAAATGGTTACACAAAACCCATTTCTCCATCTCAATAAGTTAAGTACTTAAGTACTTAGGTACCTACTGTGAACTATATCGTATATCGCCAATTACCAAACAACCATGCAAGAACCGCTACCGTCGGGAGCGGGTCAAATCGATCACGGGGTGTTAGAGGCAACACATGTACACAAAACCCACCGCGCCAAGCCAGCAACGCTATTAGCACGTTCCCCCTTTCTGTCGGCGGGTACCCACAAGAGGACGTATATACCCCAGGGCGTGCCAGCACTTGGAATGGCAACGAATATGTCCTGCAGCAGGATAGAAAACTACGGATATTAGAATTGTTACCAGCCGTCGATAGATGTTTCTCGGGATCTGGCGACGAATCTACCCCAAGGCCTACTAGCACTCGGGATGGCAAAGAATATATCCGGCAGTGGAATAGAGAATTCGCACAGATATCAGAAGCACTAGCAGCCGATTATACATGTGTTACTCAGAAGCACCTTCGACTGTGGAAGAATGAGTTGCTTCCATGGACAAATATTCACATCGAAGGAATCATCGGAGGAAAGAACACGGGAATCATCGAGTTTTTGCCATCAGCGGAAGATCCAAGACCAGTTATCCGTATCATCGCCGAGAACCCAGCAAAGGTTAACAGTAGCCTCTTAAAGTCAAAACTCGAGAACAACGAAGCAACTCGAGGGCTGTTTATAATCAATATATTTCAGGGAGTTGTACTTCGGTCAGTGCTTTCAGAGGCATATGCCAATTTGCCTGGGAATCCCTATCAAAAGCGACCATCCCATGGAGCTTCACTCGGGATTGCTAATGTCTCAGAGCGGCAACATCTCTCAGAAACTTTTGGTGGTTACATCCGTCTGGAGTATCGAGGCCACCGGAAAATCTATGGTCTCACCTGTCACCACATGTTGAAAGACTACTCTAACACAGGGGACAATTCCGGCGTGATAAATGAGAAAATAATTCTTTGTCAACCAGCAATCGATCATGCCAAATCTTTCTTACGGCGCAACGCAATAGACTGCACTGGCAACCCCAGTGCACTGGACCCAGATAATTTTGGCAGGGTGATATGCTCTTCAGGCTACAGCATGAGAAAGTACGAAAGAATACCAAAACTTGCTCAGTCGCTTCATCAGGTATGTCTCATGAACACTAACAAGGCGGCGAAACGCCGTAAGCTAATGTCTGGAGAACGATTAGGCTCTAATCACCGATATTCCAATGGATAGAATTGGGCGAAATGACATACAGCAGACGTCATTAGATGCGCCGCGCAAGCCCAAGGGCGTTACGACATTTGAAACATTCAAGGATTATATGGGATACGGAGACACTGAGGAAGATGGCGACGAGAATGAGACCATGCTTTTCTCTTATGAGCGCAAACATATTCACGGCTTCGGTGCTATATCTGGATTGCAAGATGGACACCTAGAGAGAAATCTAGTATCAGTACGCTTTGATAGCAACGGACCTGAGTCATTGGAGTCTGTATTTACACCACGACATACTTTGGGTACGTCCTCCGGTTCTCCTGTGGGGTAACCTGGCTAAAAAGTCAAGGGATATCTGGCGACTCCGGAGGCTGGATTTTTGACGATTCGGACACAGTTGTTGGTATGATAAACGGGTTCTATTCGTGTGTGACGCCTCGCGGGACCATTTTGAAGACCATTTATACACCTGTGCATGCTGTTTTTGAAGATATAAGGAGAGTTACAGGGGTCGACACTGTTTGTCTACCTGACTTCGAACATGCTATGGAAACGGAGTTAAACGACGAATCGCCTTACGATACCAGACAGACCCGGGTCGAACCGAATTGCATCCCCTCTAGTTCTTATGGGAGAAGACAGTGAGATCAGCAATACTCTTTGAATTAGACGATCCGATAGACGATGTGAGATGAATATTAGGGCGGGGGAGGATAGTGCTGGTAAAGGCCTCAATTCCGACGGGAGGGATAAGGGAGAAGAGTTGTTTAGGCTGAAAGATGGTAGGCAGTGGGGTGTCTCGCTGGTTCTATGACAGGAGATGTACTTGATATGATGGTGAAGGTAGCAGAAAGGCGGCAATGGTGTAGATTGTAATGAAAGTGGAGGTAGATGCTGCGCATTCGTATTGTAACCCATACCTAGTGAAGGAAAAGAAACATAACAGACCTCTCCGTGATCGATCAGTGTTTGCAAGCAGATCAGTCGTAGGCCCGTAGACTACTCAGTGTGGTTACTTTGTTGAAGGCTATCCTAGAATTTGTGTTAAATATCCGCGCCATCTACAGCATCTATAGACCTGTTACTATCCTCGTACTAACTGCTTAAGAGAAAATCCGCTACCACCTGTGGGATATAGGTCACCACCGCTGGCCATCTGGCATTTATCCTTCATATTTTCCCCATTCCCACCAATATCGGCTCGCTATTCACTGCCTGACAGCCCGCTCAGGTTCCGAGACTAGACAGACATCTGCAGACTAAGGATACTGCCTTTGAGTCGTTCCTGTTTCTTGCGGATAAGTACTCAGCTCTTTCCACTCTGTGTCCAGGAGGCTCGTATTCCCCCACAAGCGTAAACAGTATATCAATCGCGCTGCAACTTCAGATTGATAGGACCGGTTATCCACTTAACAACCTCAAACAATACCGTGCACAACTTCATATGAGAGCTTGTTGATGAGTCATTAGTCACCGCTCGCCGCCATATCTTGTACCATTGTTGAAACTTGTGATGATTGATTCTATCTATGAGAAGGGACTCTCGATATATACAGAGATCCTGTGCCCTAGCACAATGCCTTGTGCCTTACCGACATGCTTGCCGGAATGCCTTATAGTAATAACCATGGAGTGCTGGCAACTATACAAACCATACTTAAGGAACAGTACAAATTTATTAGATAGCTATATATCTCCTGAGCATGGCTTACCAGCGAAAGATAGTCGTCTGACAGTTTACTCATCACTATCATTAATAAAGAGCAAGGGGGTGCGCTATTTTACCATTCTACTGCACTTGCAATTAACCATTCCACGCCAGGGTGGTGTAGTCGTTTCTATACTGGTGTACTATAAGGCCAGACGGCAGCGCCTGCACCTTACCACCCCCGTATTACTTCGTCTACCCCGCTGAGTCACCACCATCGCCGCTACCAATCCTCGCCAGTGCTCCCCATCGTGAGCCTCGATATCGCTCTCCATACCTGTGGAACTACTCTTCAATGTTGTCGCAGAACTTTAGGATCCATGCGACATCAAAGCGCTCCTCAGAATGAATCGGCGACTGAACACATTAGTATCCCATGTTTCACTGAGATTCGATCACCTGCAAGGGGGATCCGCCAATATCATCAATTATCGAAACAACGACATCTAGAACTAACGTACACAACGGTGATGCGAGACATCCACGTGAAGCAAGACGGTCTGTGCACACCATAATTGCACCATCAAATTTCCGAATAACTTTTCGCGCATACTACATAGTACATACAGAGATTCAAGTACAGCAATATGAAAGAGAATAAGAGAGAGAATCAGTCTGTACAATCTGTTAGCTCTCTGAAATGATTTGGTTGAGAAAAAGATCAGATAGTACCTAAAGTACCCCCTTATACACTGCCTATCGTCTAGTACATAAGGACATACCTAGCGAACGATCTAGTAGCCATCAATTGGGATTCTGAGGTGTATGCAGACGTGGTTCGATAAGGGATGTATGGCATGCTCAGGTTGCTGAGACTGACAGAGGGGACTGGAACTGGAGGATACTGCCAGTTATTGATTAAGAAATCGTAATATTCAATTTTTTCTGATAGGATGAATCTGTATTGAATTCATTTCTACCTATCGCTCAGTCTTCGCCATGTGCATAACTTTTTCGATCAGAGTATCCAAGCACGGTCGGAAACCAAAGTCATCCAGCTTAAGAATCCATCATACAATCGCTGCAGAGGTGGAAATTTGCTTGCCAGCATATGTAAGCTGCCAAGACTGGTGATCATTCTTTCAGTGTGCAAGGCTGGATTTACTGAGACCATACGCAGTTGCAGTTTTTTGCAGTGACTTGAAAGTCCCATTCTGTAGACCTTGTAAAGCCTCTTTACTAGTATACCACTCTTCGAGATCTAAAGCCTCTTTATACAGCTCTTCGACATCTAAAGCCGGCTGGAAAGAGCGTTCTTTGACACAAGGCATGCTGCAGGGTAGTCACGGTGAAACTTGAATGTGTGGTACGAAGGGTAAGAAGGGTGTAAGGGCGGGGAAGGTAGAAAGCGGGGGTTCAAGCAACTCCAAATTTACTATTTACCCGGCCGTCTTGCTTCTCACGGATGTCTCGCATCACCGTTGTGTATGTTAGACAGATTATGATAGCGAAGCAATAATCTTTAGCGACGGCCCGGAGTTCTGGAAGCTCGGTGTTGTCACATAGCACTCGGAAATCTCGTCTAGTTGCTGTTGCAATATGAGGAGAACCGTGTGCGTGTATAGACTTAGATACAGAGAGAAGAGAGAAGGAGAAAGACGCGAATTATATGAGAGAGAAGTGTGCCCCTTACTACCAGCCCCGCTAGCGGTTAGCTCTATATATACATGCAACAGTTGCGACACAGCGGAATTGGAATCGACTCGTCCGTTCATTCGTACGACGGGATACCAAGTTAGCCCAACGATCCTCGCACCTCTCCGAAGAGCAAGTACCGGGTACCTACCCATAGCTACTTAGATATCTATTCACAGATGCATATCCATTCTTGTCGTAGCAGCCGAAAATAGAGTAGACTTCCTGGTCGCCACAAAGGTGGGGAAGTTTCCACGCCGCTAAGCAGAACTTAGCTTTGGTCTTTCTCTTTCTCTTTCTTTTGTGTGCAGTCATTTATTGTGCAATCGTTTGTTAAAGGGGAAGAAGGGTAAAGGAAAGGAATCTCCTCACCTAGCCGGCCATCCGGAGGGGGAGGGGAAGCGGGCACTGTCATAATATAGATAGAATAAATGCAGTATGATTAAAACAAACAAAGCAGCCGAGAATAACATCAGTTTGTCGACATAGACGGATACTGCGTCATAAACCTATACCACTGTGTACGCTCTAAGCCCTAAGAAAAAAAGACCTCTGCTTCACCAAAAATTGTGTCGATGATATTAGCACGACACTTGATAGGCTTACTATCACATTCAAGGCCCCAATCCATCGCAAACTGCATTCTCGATAATTTTGTTGTCGAAGCCATAGTACAGCCCATTACTGTTAAAGTGAAGAAGTTACGGTCTGTTGCATATATGCATGGAACAAAGAAACCTCTTTTTGTGTGCGTGACTGCTTTCTACAGCTCTTCATATCTTCTCACACGAGAGCCAAGTCTAGCTCTTTGTTACGGGTATACATGTGTCGGAGACATGTTACAGGTCTGATACACGGTCACGGCTGCAGGGGCTGATGCCTCCTGTATATATCTCGAGCCTTTCTCCTTCTCTGTACCATAGCCTATGCACACGGTTCTCCCCATATAGTAACACTCTTTACCAAATACAATCATCATCTCAAAGTAACACGGTCAACGAACCGGTTATCAATTCTGCTATACTCTAGATAGAGTGAATGCAGTATGATAAAACAACAAACTAGTCATTAATTTCAAATCCCTCCCACAAATATTGATGTATTCTTGCCATTTCATTGGGCTATGATTAAGGGTGTGCTTTGCAATGTCGACGGCACAGTTCTTATCGATTATCTTAGTATTGTCCTCGAACTTCTTCCAGGCATTCCTTTTAGCCATAGCGACATAGTCTAAGTGAGTTAGATCAGAGAATATGTGCAAGACAGATAGAACTAACCATCGAGACTCAACCCCCTATTTAGCATGTCACAAGTAACCTTCACCTGCAAATGCGGGGGCAGCAAAACACAAGTATCTTCGAGGTCTAGGCCGGATCAATATTGCGCTTGACAGTCAGATACTGCATCGCCTCGGAGGCCGTAAGATTTCTAATGTAGAGTGTATGTGCAGATCCGAAGAATACAAACCTAAACATTATTAAAATCCCACAAATGCAGAAGAGATAGATGTATCGACATGAATACTAGCGTAAAACAATGTTCCTAAGCGTCCCAGGCTTTTTAGTAGCCTCCAGATCAAGCCGATTTTACAGGCCGCCCTTGGTACAGACCTAGCCAAGCTTTATTTCCAAAAACCTGTGCTGCAAAAAGCCTGGCGGCATCACTGCAGATAAGCTTGCGATGGCGGCATGAGGCTGAAGAGAAGATATAGAGAGTCTAGGTGGGGCTTTGGAATCGGCGTGGAGGGTGGGTTACAACATTGAGAGCTTAATTTGGCTGAGAGCGTGATTTGGTTGAGAGCGTGGTAGGTATGGACGGAAGGAGTACTTACTGTTTTAGCAAAGTGGCCAAGAAACAAATATTGACAAGGCAGAACTTGGGAAGGCACCACTGCTCTCGTCACTACGTGACCAAGATGAGTTCTCTGCAGCTAGTATAAGCAATTGCATCGATCCGCTGTGACTGACCCCAACTTCCCCTTCATTTTTTCGAGTCCATTGTAAGAGCACACAAGACTACTTTGTAGAGTTCCTTATCGGCGGCATGCTTTGCATCCCCCTGGAGCCGTCTCAGGAGTTGTGAGTCCTTCCGGCGACGATGTCAATATTGTCAAACACCAATACAACAGGACGGTTATTTTCGGCTTTGAACTTTGCTGCGGCGTGATGGGATTCGCTGAGTACTACTATCCACGCCATCTATACCGAGATTCGTAAGCAGATACCTATCAATAGTAGAGGTGTAGGATTCACTCTGCTCAGTTAACTTCCTCCATAACCGTGTCGCTGCCAGAATGTTGTGCTCTCCGCCGAGTGCATTCCCAAGCCCCAGTATATGGATCCCCTTCTTCAAGAATGGAAACGTAAACGACTCCTTCAATCTCGCCAGCAACCTTCTCGACAAGTGTGGACTTGCCGGCCCACGGCTCCCGATGATATGGCACCACTTACGAGAAAGTACTACCAATTATGGATACCCGAACCATCTCCGTTACGCCCAGACACTCCACAAAGCCAGGCAGATCGAGGAGTGCGGTAGGCGGCAGCAATATTTTTCGCTCGCTAGTACTCAAGCCAGACTGTGTATGCGGCATCCGCACCGATGTAAACAATAGCGTAGACGAGGACCAAGCCTCCCAATTCTCAGCTTTCTGGAAACTTTGATTCCATACATTGAGCTAGGTGTTGTTGTCTTACAGAGAGTACTGCCTGCACTAGCGAAGATCAGGCCCGGTTTCATGCAGGCCGGCCGGGCCTGGCCGCTTAGGAACGCTGCTACAGAGTGGCCGCAGCTGTGTAGTGATTCATGGTAACGACGCTTGAAGCTAAACAGCCGGTGGAGAGGTCTAAAGTAATGACGCTGCTGTGTACTAGTCCAAGGCGACGGGGTTCATGACCAGCAAGCTGGTGTAAAACTCTAATGTGAAGTGTTCTGGTGTAGGTGTAGCGATCACGGAGTCGGCGTGCATGTGCAGGGAGGGCAGAAGTACTGTGGAAGCAGCTATTTGTAAATCTGCAGCATGGGCGTGATAATGAACCAGCATGGCAACAGCTCTCAGCCACTGGAAAACGACATTGAATTGAGGAATATAAGATACCAATTGACTTAGAAATTACATCACACTTGGGTGAAGAGTCTAATTTCAACTTTGTGAAGGTGCATCTATTGAATCACTTTGCGGATCTTATACATCGGCTAGGGTACTCCACCCTTGCCTCTTCCATTCGGGATAGCACGTTCAGAATATTTTACAGGGTTCTACCCGGTCGTGTATCGAGCCCCGCGGGGTGGTGCTAGCGATTGGAATCGTGGTTCGGAGGTTGACAAAAGAGCCAAAAGCACGCGAGCGGTAGGCGAGATGATACATTTTCTTCAAAGAATACGCATGGGACGCAGGAGAGAACAAGTTTGTCGTGCTTTATATGAAGAGAAGTCGAAATACAATTTGGAGACAGCTCTCACTTGCAAACGCTCCTGGGGAGCGAAGCAACAGAATAAGCCAGTTAGAAGCCATATCCTTACATGCTCTCATTCCCAGAAGCTTTCGTCGCTCACAGGCTGACGGGGCTCCCTCTGCGGGGTGCAAATTTTTGCACCTAATAGAATTTTGCATGGTCATTGAATACAACAAACAGTGCTCTCCTAGTTTAAATGGGCTGAGCATGGTGCCAGAAACATTAAGATGCAAGTTCGAAACCGTGCCCGTGCTATAAACACCAAAGTCCCAGGCTAGAAACTTGTGATTAACACTTCTTTTTAAACTCGGATGTCACACCCCCACCAATTGGATTTTAAGGTTGTTGGGCCAGGTGGAGTGGAGGATGACCACCCAGCTAAAGACCATAAGCCTTACAAAGGCTGACGATCCATATATGCAACATTCCGGCTGGAAGTTGACTGTCGCGATTTGACTGTTTGTCAGAATTGGCTGTCCGAAATCATTCCGCTTTCCCGCTACTTGTAGATGTTCTCAACATCTGTTAGAAACTTGTCTATTCACAAGGTTCTAGTACCTCCCCGCTATCGTAAAGTGAGGAAATCCTCAATATCTCGCCTCGTATCATATTACATAAATTGGTCACTACTTTTTTAATAGTACAAACAAAGACGCCAAACGCCCTGCCTCACTATCGAACAAACTTCACTGCTAGATGGTAATCGATGCTGGATTTTTACAGTCAACGCTCTTGCCGAAGAGGTTCTCGACATCTGTTAGAAACTTATCTATTCCCAAGGTCCTAGAATCCCTCCAACTATTGTGAAGTAACGAAGTCCCCAATATCTCGCCTTGCGTCAAATGACTACCTTTCTAAAAGTACAAGAAGCGAAACCCCCCGCCCCGCTATCGAACAAACTCCACCACTAGATGATAGTAGATGTGGAAAGGAATAATTAGAGTTTAGTGGCGAAATAGAAAGAGCGCGTCCCCTGTGATAGTCCTATTCCCTATTTTGCTGACTTTCGCCTTCCGCTACTTAGCTAGAGCGTAAACGGTCCTAACAGCAGATACATAAGTAACAGTAGGAACACTTTCGGCATATAAATGCCAGCCGTTTGAGCCTACGGCCTGCTACTGCCGTATTCTAGAAGGATGCCAGTGTGGTGTACAATAATAACCAAACGAGCCCCCTCATTAGCACGTACGGTTTACTTCGCCTCTCCAAGCACCAGACAGATTGCACCCTCCTTCCACTGCAACCGCATCGCCAAAATCTCTCCGCAAGACGCTTGCGGGTATTTTGAATTCGACTCTTTATAGGTTGGGTTGGAGAGCATGAACTGAATGTAAAGTGAAGCACTTGTTTGCGTAAATCGTTGAAAGTTGTGGTATCCGGTTGTAGTAGAATGGATAGTGTTGAATCGATCGAAAAAAACCGGCAGATGTTTGAAGAGGAGAAAAGGAAGGATAGGTATTATATGATTCCAGCTTCAATGGCAAGTTGAGGGTGACACCATTATCAGAAAATGAGGATGCCCATCAGTGACTCCAAATTCACGAAGGGGAATAGGTTCGTCGATAGGTAGCATTGAATCGATCAAAAAATGGCGGATGTCCGAAGAGAAGGAGGGATGGAGTTCTATGTGTTTTCTGGCAGTGATGTGAATTACGATTCCAGCTTCAACAGCAAGTGGGGGTGTTGAGGAGAAGGAAGGAAGCAAGGCAGGACTGCGAATTCCTTATTAAATCAATGTACATATACAACCCTCCCCAATTTTTCCACCCTCTCCAGTCACACTGCTCATCATCCCCCAACAACCGCGCCTCCAGAAACTGGATCTCTCAATAAACAGCCGTAAAAAATCACCCCTTTACTGTTTCAGCGGTCACCAATCCCTGACCTCGGAACGTATATTTCCACTCACTCGCGAGGTTCAGCGCAGTCAACCTGTTCTACCGACATGGGATTAGTTACTGGGCTGAGGTTAATATTGAGGGCTTCCCGATGACAGTGACTTCTCTTGCCCCTTCTCCGCAGGGTATACTGTCGCTTCTCCCATGTCAATTGTGGAGCAGTTTGTGTCACCAGCGCTTTCTCCAAACGGCATACATATGGGCGGCTGCAGATTCAATCTCCTGGCCGAAGCCTGCAGAGGGACGTAGCCGCCCTCGCGGATCCAGATCGGCGATCTTTACTCGATACCCCAACGTCTATTGCACATACCAACTACAAAGCATAATCGCACGCCCCAACAACACCCAAAATTCTTGTACAAATCAACATAGTATTGTATTACGCGATCTACCTACACGGTATCTAAATCACAAACCCCCAAACGCCATAACCCCAATCCTCGACCAGCAAGGCAATCTTCACCGCCCCTCAAACTTCCGACTCCTCGGCAACCGCTCCCGAAGCGGCGGCGTCAGTGGCGGCGTCAATGTCTCGGCACCAGCCCCCTCCCCAGCAATAGCCTTGATCCACGCGGCGACATCGGCAGCCTCCTCGCCATCCCCCCACCGCGTGCCGGCCCCAAGTCCCAGCCGCAACTTCCCCGCCTGCGGGATCGTCTTTGGCGACACAAGGTCGAAGGAATCGAAAAGTATCTTATCGTCGGTGTTCTTGGCGGGGGTATCGACTGGGGTCTCCTGTACCTCTGCGGTTGTTGCGGCCGTGCGGAAGGCGCGAGATTTGGGCAGGCCGGAGCCAACGTATGCTGGTGGCGATGCTTGCTGTGGCTGCAGCTGTACCGTTGCTTGCTGTATGGCCTGCAGCAGCTGCGGCTGCGGGGGCGTGAGCGAGCTCTTCGGCGCCGGCTCCGACTTAATTTCTGCGGTCCGTGGTTTCCTCCGTTCGGCTGGGAGCACAAGTTTCATCGGGCCGCGTGCCTTCTGCAGCTCCTCAAGGAGCGCATTGTTTTCGCGTTGTAATCGTGCCGTGTCGACTGCTGTGCGTACCGCCTCGACTTCGGGATTGGGCAGGGCCTGGAGATGTGCGTGTACAGCTGTTTCCGTGGCTACAAGGAGGGCTTCGAAGGAAGCGGTTGCTGTGCCGGGATGGGAGAAGAGGACGGCGGGCGAAGAGGTGGTGGAAAGGATCGTGATTTGTGTGCTGCCGGAGCGGGGGTCTTTGGAGGTTACGAGGTGCGGAGAGGAGTTTGGGTATAGGAGTAGGGCGTTGGAGAGGGCTTGCTGGGAGAGGAAGTTTCTGGTTGGCATTTCTGCGGGAGTGGAGGCTAGGAGTGGAGACGGGGATTGCGGTGGGGATTCGGAGGTGTATGGGGTTGGTGTTTCGAAGAACATTTTAGATGTTGTTGTGGGAGAGTGAGGTTAGGGGTATGTGTATATGGTTCTGGGTTAACGGGTAGCGGCTTGAGACTGTGCTTGCAAAGTCGGACGAACACGGAGTTATATAGAGCAAATTCAATCAATCTCACGTCGGTAAGGGGAGAAGGGGGGGGTTATTTACGTGTTTCCAATTGCGTGTTTTTTTCTTCTCGTCCACACCCACACCTCCATCTCTGCTGCTTTTGAGGGGTTGAGAGGCAACGTGTTTATTTCCGTTCCTTACCTAGTGACAAGTCATCACGGGCCAGGGATGCCTTCGTAGCGTCGTTCCCAGGGGCGCTCGCATCAAGTCAACGTTTCGGGACAACCCACGGTGCTGCAGTTGACGTGGCTGATAAGGAGCGATGCGGACGATCTTTCTGTCGGGTGTAAGCGAACCAATGGGCCGGGCCGGAGTAATATAACGTTATCAGGTACCGCAGCGACAGCACGGAGAGGGCATCAGTCTTATCACGTCTGCTATGCTTGTTGTCAGAGCCTGCGTCTTCACATGCTTCCATGTTCCATCCGCTAGAGTGGAGCCGTGGAAGGTTGCATACCCAGAGCAGCAGCGCCCCCCGTCGAGCTGGCGAACTCTGTCCTGTACATCGACGTAATTTCATCGCATATTAGGAGGCCAGACTGTCAATGGACCACATGTGGGCCACATGTGGGATGCCGAACGCACATTTGGGTTTGAGCCCTATGATACGCGCAGGCCCAGACGGTCCTCGCTTCACCGTCAACCCCAAGGGCGATCTAGCGGTAAACAAAAGATCTCACGCATAACAATCTCGATGTGTGCCCCACGCGATTTAAGATTCAGTTTGCAAGACCAGTTTCAATTCGGGCGTTGTTGTTTGTTAGCCAAACTGGAGTTCCTGCTTTTCGAAGATGCATCGATGCATCGCCACCGTCTCCAGATCAGATCAGATCGATGCTCTTGCTGCTGCAGCAATTGAGGTTTAGCCACGAATCAAGCGCCGATCCAAAGTCTGTTTAACACCCACGCTTTGGCAAGGCAGTAAATGAACTTGACAACGGACAGCGAGGCGGAAAATGCCATCATTCAATGGGGGCTTGCCGACACATACTTCATCGAAGGGGGTTGTGCGCGTTGAGGTCTGAACCCTATGAATAGTTCTCGCTGTGTTTCCCGAACTTCTCCCAATGGCTGTTGCAGGAACGACAAATTAAGTGCCTGAGATGATGTAATCTATCTAAAGTGTCCTGCCACTTTTCATCTACCGGTATATAGCTATCTAGCAGCGCCGCAGCGCAGCAAATGACTTAACAACAGATAGCACTCTAATCTAAAGATGCCCCCAAAATGGCTATCTCACGACTGAGCCTGTGAAGTCACGTGAGAGTTGCAGATTAAACAGCGTTCTCTATCGCATTCATCCAGGAAAGGCAAGTTCAATAAACTGCCGGTAATGGTGCGTATGTATGATTCACCCGTCCAGTACATCCGATGGTGAACACCCTCCAGTGACGAACCTTAATACTTAGGCCTGTTATTGGTGGCTACAGTCGTGACAACGGATTCGCCCAACTTAATTCAATGTAGCCATTGGGCGAGTGACAGCCAGAGAGAACATAGCATTAGCGATGTCAAGAATATGATGCCATTTTTCGTGATTGGTCGTTTTTCCTGGTGAACAATCCAGAGATGCCGAGTGGGTGATAAGACGATAGGCCCTATATATAGAGAGGGGATCCTAGCATCAGTTGGTCTCAATACTCTAGACTATCAGGCGAGCAGGCTGGGATTGGGGCCGGTAAAATTTCGTCGAGTAGCTGAAGCTATATTTTGCATGGTATTGGCCGTTACCAGAGTATAGCACACGGCGGGCGGTGTTGGGAATGGCCTATTATCAGCGAGTGACGGCCAGAGAGAACATACTCTAGCACGAACGATCCCGATCCCCTCTTTCCTTGATTTCCAGGTGGTATCCAAAGTCTCCGATTGGGTGGTAAGGCGATAGGAGGAATTCGAGCACCGGTGGTCGTAATAGACCTCCAGGCGGGCGGGCTAAACAGTCTTGAGCTTTTGAGGCGGTTTAGCTCTACCAGTAGGTGAGTGAATTTGTACGGTGTTGACCAGCGGCGCGGGAAATGGGACGGAGGACAAGGAAGACGGCGCCGGGGCAACCTATCAGCAACTCAAGCACATTAGTGAGTCTTCTTCCTTCCACTGGTAATCGTAATAAGTGCCGAATACGCCTACTATCCAAATGGCGAGTGCTCTACGGTGAAGGCCAACAGATCGAGCTCCTACTATCTTGAGTACCGGCAGGAGTATTCGGCACTTATTATCAGGGGATAGGATACGGCGAATGAGAATATCCGGTTTCATCCACGTTGGTTGTGAGTAACTGGTCTATGCTGTACTTATCCTTCGCTGCCCCTAAAAGTTGACGTATTCGCCCGCCCCTGACCGCGATGGCGTGCGAAGAGTCCGATTTTCAGCATATAAGCATACGTATCCTCCCTCCAGATTTCCAGTACCTCGGTGTGAATGATTAAATGGGCCAAATGGATATATACTCAAGCAATATATCGCTTGAAATAAACGGCGGCACTCGGGCGGTCTGAATTTGAATTGTCCACGTTTCGTTTGGGTGGTTTCGTTTCATTCCGATGTTTCGTTTCAATTAGGTGATTTCAGTTCGGTTCGATGATTTCGATTCGATAGTTTCGATTCGTTTCAAGACTAATTAAGCCAAATCTATCTCGATTACGTCGTCAAATAGGAAAAGAAAGATAGAGCTCACTGAGAGTACGATTCTAGCATAGCTATGGAATCGGAGGCCAGTGCCAATGACGGAAGAAAAAGGGAGATCATGGTGGAATGGTTGCAGTATAGAAAGAGGAAGCGTAATACCTACTGAGTGCTTCACTTAAGTACTTAGAGTATAACAAAACTTCCAACATTTTCACATGAGCCTCTCGAGGCCAAGAGTATTTTCACGTCTTCTACAACCACCAACCAAACACCGTCACCCATCAATATTATGGGGCGGTATTTTCGCAACACAAGCAGCATCAGATCCCCATCCTCATACACACAACACACCCCCCCTCACCATCCCTTCCCGATTCACCCCCTCCAGCCCCCTCCATCGCCTCCTTCAGAGCCTTCCAGTATTCCTAAGCGGCCCGGCTGGCCTGCGTGTATCTTCGAGGCCTGCCTAGGCCTTCATATATCTTCGAGGCCTGCAGAGGTTTAGCAGCCGGCCTCTATATACCTTCGATGCCCATAAACCTACATAATATTTAGAGGATACAATATACCAACAACAAGCCTCTAGGCAAGCCCTAAGCACCTACTTAAGTAGAAAAACTGTGGGGACTATTCTTTCTTTTGGGGCCGCAGATTGCCTTCGAATTCATGGAACGGGGAGGTGAATAGTTCCCTACAGAGATGGCATCAGTTAGAATGGTAATCTTGCCATTCATCTCTTTGCCATGACTTGGTTAGAGTAGAAGCCTAATTAACCTTGTAACTTTGCCCTTCTATTTCGCGCGTACTTTGGTTCAACCCCGAAGACCTCTAGGCTTATGAGCGAGTAGATGGGTTGTGATACGAGTATTAGAGGTGTCTGGCTGCCTCAGTTTCAACCCTCATGACAACTTGTTCGGTCCATGTGAGGATTCCGACTCTTGAAGTACGCCGGCATTCTAGGGAGCTTCAATGCACACTTTGGTAATCACTTACTAAGGTAAGTTAATGACCTTTCTGCTACAGTGTTGACTAGGGCGATGTAGGGTAGAGTGTTGGCGGCGGTGTCTCCCATCGTGATGCTTCTTTTTGCTTTTGTGGACCTGAAGGTTTCTTCAATTTCAGTTCCGTATTTTCACTGGCCTACATTACTTAAATATTTATATTGGTTAGACTCTGAGCCTCTAGAATATCGCATATTCATAACCACAAAAACCCCACTAAGCCAGCTTTCAGGTTGACGTCCCTAGCAGCGACAAACTATGGGAAATCCAGAAGGGAGGCTGGCTATCCAGCTGGTGCTGAACTACATCCATCGAGTGATAGTATTACGACCGAGTGACTGCCCAAAAACCTCAAGAGGAAGAGGGAAGTGAAGGGGGCCTACAACTTTACTTTGTTTTCCTTTTGGTTTTCATTGGAGTAGGATGGGAATATGTATGTCATAGCCGCAAGCGGCTAAATACAAAATGATTACAAACAAAGTCCAAAAACCTCTCTTCACTGTTGTATACCAGGTTCCCAAAGCTCTGTGAGTCACGTTCAAGATCTTGCCGGTATAAATATGTCTGTCGTATCTGGCGCGTCAGCTTGCGTGCACAGCTCGTAATTTCCAAAAAGGGTACCCGAATGGGAAAGGATTTAACCGCTACAGGAAGCGTCCGATGACAGGGTTTGTTTGTTTTAATCATATTGTATTCAACCATTACTGATCATGACATATGCTATATTTCCACCGCCCCCCCAGATCCTTCCTCAGGGGTTTCAGCCCCTTGGCAAAGTCATGAAAGCTGTACCCTTTGCAATCTCTGGGTACTTTCCCATCCTTCTGCAGCAGACTCTCTACCTGGCTCCCCTAATACTCTAACCTCTTTGGCATGCCTACTGGTTCCCCTCCTCAAAACAAATTAATTGACCTCTATTTCTTAAACCTTCTTACTGCACTTAGTTGAAGCCCTGTTGAAATCTCTTGCTATTGCCGTTTGGAGTTTCATATGATGTTATCACAGTGGAATACCCCAACCACCAAAATTAAAGCAGGTAGAATTTATAGGTCCAAGACTGAAACTCTCCCTAGGCCATTCACAGCATGCTGACCATCATTATGCTATAAGCTGGTGGGCAGGTGGATGGTACCAGGCTGAGTTGTACATATTGTAGTCATCATATAACTGGCGGAAAACATTTGAAAGAGGGTGAGTTGTGCCTACAGGGGACTACCATTCAGTGTTGATGGTGAGTGGTATCAATGGTGTTGGTGATAGGGTACACTTACCCAAGGGCAAGTGGACACACACCAGTATGTGAGGATGAAGCCAAAGTAAAACCCCACTCTCCCCCAAAGAGGGGAAAGCTTGGCAAAACCAGGCGTTGAGAGGTGTTGTCGGAGGTGTGTGTGTCCAATGACAGGGTTGGTTGCCTTGTAAACACGACCATACCTTAACGAGTATCGTTGGCCAAAACCGCCTAAATGTTTGATTCTCCAGATAATAAGAACAATCTCACATAATTCTCGTCGAAAGTAAGGGAAGAAACCGCATCTGCCCATAGCACCGCGATCTTTTTGTGGAGTCCTCTAGGCACTGTCAGCAGAATGGTCATGAGTCACAGCCTTTGTCATATTCCTTTCCCGGCTCTCAATAAAAGGTACATAGGAACTCTAGATCTACAACAGCGCCGAGGATGTCTTCATCAACCACCTGCATCATCTGCTACTCTCCACTTACCAACCCGGCGGTTCTCTACCCCTGCAAACACACCTCCTTTTGCTACATCTGCATTCTAACATGGCTAAACACTCGTGCATTCGATCAACCATCCAAATTCCAACGCTTTTGCAGCTTAGCAAGGTGTCCGCTCTGCCGGAGCGAACCGCTTATTATCAGAGTTACACACCCCCGTGGTAGCCCGAAACGCACCTTTGCAGTCCAAGAGGACCTTGCATACGCGCGGCTATTTTCTGCGGGCCGCGCGGAGCTCCTACGTCAATGCACAGTGACAACCACAACAAACATTGCCTTGCGGGTATTTGTTTATGTGGAGTTGAGACGGCTACAGAAGGTGCTTGAAAGCAGGCCGGTGGGTGATGAGGTTGAGCAGATGCTGCTTGCGACGAGTCAGTTTCATGCGACCGCTTGCGATGCGCTGGAGTGGCAAGATCGAGAACTACTACCACGCATTTTGAAGCTGCTGAGGAAGATGGACAGGATTACGAAAGAGTGGGGAGATTTTAAGTTGGTGCCACCGCCTATTCGCTGGAGGTTGAAGGCCGTTATGAAACTTGTAGGCCGTTAGGAAGCTTGTATGATTACTATCTGAGTGAAAGGAAGGAAGGAAGGTCTGAGAGGGTTTCTCTGCATTTTGTACACTATTAAGAAATCGCACCTCTTCTTCTCAGTTGATGCATTGGAAGGGTCTCCCCCGAGGCTTCTCTTTCTCCCAAGTGAATTTGGAGCACAGGTGATCGCAGACGTTGTCACAATCTCTCACTCGCAGTGTGATTCTGATTGAAAGAACACATACAATCGATCGGTTGGTGGCTCTGAGAATTAATACGTCGGTTCGTAGGCCCAAACTCCACGTACTGGCTAAATGCCGAGACAGGTCGCGACATAAGGGTGATTAGGCTGTTTTATTTCGAGGAAGAGCAGTAAGCTAGGACCGGCCATTACGCGATCGGAGAGAAGTGTAAGTGACGCAAGGAAATCAATCGTTGAATAAGATTATGTACTGAAGAACGTTCTCGCAAACACTGCCTCAATCTTGACGCTCTGATGCAGTAGATCGAGATCGTGTAAAGCCGCAAGTGTCAAAATAATTCTACAGCCTTGAGTCCATGTTGCTCGTTATCTGCTCTATGGGTAGTATCGGAGCTCCACGGTGTGGCACCGGTATTCGAGTTGAAACTCAGTGTTACCAAGCGGTCAGATCGACCGGTCGGGTACCTATAGATCCAGGCCCGGTCACCGCTGGGAAAGCCACTTTTGGTATAGACCAGCCGTTCAAGGCTCACAAAAGCCTGAATATCCATAGACGTCTATAGATATCAAAGGCCGAATCGATAAGTGTCATGGTTGACTGGTCAAGGATAAGCACGGGTGGTGGTTGTGTGCGAGAGTGAAGGCAAGCGGCGAGTAATGACTGGTGTCAAGTTGTTTGAAGGTTATAGAGTAGTAAGTTACCGGTGGTATCTTTGATGCTGGGGTTGGAACGTGGAAAGAGTGGATGTTAGGGACCCCAGCCAGGTGCGAGGAGGCTGAGAGACGCGGCGCATATTTCGATAGACGTCAGGCGAGAAATGGCGTGTCCTGTGGTGCCTTCCATAATAATGGATATTAGCGCGTACATTACTTCCCATCCAAATACGAGCACCTTTCCCTCGCCTGGCCGTATTTTCGCCGACGCCCACCTTTCCATTGTATATTTACTCCTTCAAACCACTACTATATAAACCCCCCTCTCCCCCCTCTCCCCCCTCTCCCCTCGTTTTCTCCACACACACACACCCCTACCCCCCAACCTTAGCAGCTTCAACAAATTGCAATAGTATCTGTTTCAGATTGAGCTAATGGTCGCTTGCTTCAGTGGCTGTGGTGGGTACGGAGTCATGTTAGAATAAAGATACACTTGGTCGTTCATTCTGACTACTAAGTGCACCTTGTTTGACAAACAGAGATACCTTCGAGGTTATATCTTGGAAGCGCAGACTGGTGCTACATACCAAATTAGGTAGATTGGAGTAGCTGAGTGGAAATTGCGCTAGTCCCCGAGGTCGCGCTTAAACCTAGCCAAGCCAACTTTAATCCAACGTCTAGGATCCACAGCTTTTACGAGGGCATTACACTTACTGTAGCGAGCACGGTGCTTCCGATGTCACGGTATCACAGAGCCCTGTATGGTAGGTAAAAACAGGTGTTTCGTCACAGTCATCCGTGTGATCCTGGGTCCGAAACTCATTTATCACATCACAGGCGATGACAACCTCTCGACCAATAGTGACTTTTTTGCTAGTCGCTCAAGCTAAATTCGAACTCTTTTGATATGATAGGTATCGACCGCGTGGTAGGAACCACTTTTACATTCCGTATTACAGACTTTCAAAAGTTTGGAATAAAAGGTGACACAACGTGGTTCATAAATAAAAAGGATCAGACTGGGGAGGCCGTCCAAAGTATTGTGCTCACTACAGTATGAGCTCACAAAGACTGGTCATCACTCTCCTCCGTAATAAGGCACAAGCCTTAGTTCCGTCAAATGGTGGTGCTGTAGCTGGAATGTAAAACAAGGGCCACACTGCCACACGGGAACGTTGGCTCCAAAAGAAAACCTCTGATACCAGCTCGAGTGCCCTTAAAATTAGTCTGTCATACGGCTTTTTTTCGCTGGTGCTACCTTAAAATTCCGCGACAATACTACCGCTGTGGAGACATGCACCTCCTCTAGGAATTCGCATTATCCAACCCAGCTGCTGCCAATAGAAAAAGTTTACATAAACTACCGTAGCAAGCAAGTGGGCGGCATTGAATTTATTGGGGTTCTACCTGAGCGCAGTAGTTTGAAAGATGCAAAGTAAAGTCAAGTCAGTGCTGCCAATTGAGCGTTTACAACCAATTAAACTCAATGCGCTTTTTATCTTGCTGTGGTGGTTACTCGCTTCTATCTATCTACAGCTTCTTGCCCTAGGCCTATGCTATGCTTTAAACTCCACCCAGCATTCTCCCGTCCACAGAGTACTGCCACAATGCCCCAGTCCTTCAAACAACTCTATCTACCCCTTCCCCATTCCACCGCGACCCTGGGCCACCCCGCCACGCTTTAATACTTACTAGCAACTACCCATATCTCGGTCCTGCATGCAGTACCAACCTAGCGTAGCTGCTACCTACATCTCTATTTGTGCAGAGTTTGCTGTTACGATAGTACGCAGGGGAGAACTGTGTGCAAAACTTAAGGTATAGTACAGAGAAGAGAGGAGAGAGACGCGAGATATATACAAGAGAAAGTCGTGTGCCTTGTGCCTCGCCACCAGCCCCGCTTACAGTCAGCTCGTGTCAGGTTTATATATATGCAACATTTGCAGGAATATTTGTGGCGAGTGATTATCTGTGAATGGGTTTAGATTAATGTCTGCAACTATAGTGTCGGAGTGAGGTGGGGATCAATCCTTCTACCCAAAATTCCTCATCGTGTCGAATGCTACCAATTCCCAGGCGTACATGAAAAACAAAACTCCCTCACTCCCTACAAAAAACATGGGCCGGCAGGTGGGGTGAGTGATATCCCATGACCAACCTCATCCTTACCGTGTGGGGGACTTTCAAACTCGCCCTCCCCAACCATGATCATAACACTTATTTCATTCTATCATACACTCTATATATACGCCTCCCCCATCTGCTCACATCGAAAAGAAAGAAAGGAGAAAGAAAAAAAGAAAAAAGGGAATATATAAACAATGAATGGCCTTCATATCCCCCTCCTCCTCACTCAAAAAAAAGTTATACAAAACTCCGTCCTACACCATCAAATCCTCCGAAAAAAATTTACCTAGGTATCCCTAACAAAGAAAAAGACACCCAAGAAAAAAGAGGGTACACTTGCACCCGTAAAAGAAAACTAAACTTGAAAACCCATTCGCTATGCTTTATAATAATTTACCAGCACTCCTGGCCCACAACAGCAACTGCCTAGTCCCCTTCACACCACCAGCACCAGTAAACATCACCACATATCATCCCGGTCACCTCTATCCCTCTGTCTCCCGCCTCTACTTTGCTGCTGGTCATAATACCTCTCAGCACTATTCTCTCTCCGGCCGCTTCCACGAGAATACTGTTCCTCTCCATTCCTGTCGTGGCCAACTTCATACTGCGCTTGTCTCGACCGCGGCCGACTACCGCTGTTGTCGTTATCATATTCGTAGCTCTGGGAATCATCCACATAGTCGTTGTCATGCTATATATCGTCATCCTTATCAGTTTTTCAGCTCATCGCCAAGAATATACCATTTGGGAGAAACTTACATCATCGTCATCATCATCATGGTAGTGATTACCGCCGCGTTGCTGCTGCTCCGAATACCCTTGTTGTTCCTCCTGCCGCTGCTGCCATCGCTGTTCCTCTTGTTGCCGCTGCTGCTCTGTGACCGCCTGTTTTTGCTGCTGCGGTTGGCTAACAGTAGCTTGTTGTATCAAGTGAGGCTGTGTCTGCTGAACTTTGGCTAGATAAGAGTACATAAAGTTGCTGAGGAGAACCTGTTGATGTAACGGTCGGCGGGGATTTGCGAGCTTGAGATGAGACAGCCGGTAGATAGCGCGTTCGATGTGTATCGGGAATCTCGTATAGTAATATGGGGTGGGTTTTTCATGTTGCAGATCCGGTGACGTCCCCCTCGGTGATGACCGTCCTACTTTCTTTTCCGTACTTACGTTATCTCCGGTCTTCTTCCTTGAACCTCCAAAGAACGACAAAAACCCCGAATCCTTCTCTTTCTCCTTCTTTTCTTCCCCCCGTGATCTCCGCGATTCTCTGGCTTCTGACTTGGCTGGTTCGTGGACAGTAGCAGCAGCAGGATCTACACCTACCACTTTGCCAGTATTTCCCAACTCGATGGATTTCTGCAGTACATCTAGGCGGGTATTATCGTGTTTGTCATTTTTGTCGGCAGACTTTGGTCGCTTTTCCTTCTTCGCCTTGACCTTTTCCTCCTTTTCCCGTTCTTTCTGTTCCTCTTTCTCCTTGGCTTTCTCAGAATCGCCCAATAACCATCCCCAACTGGTTTTTCGGTCTTTACTCGTGCTACCAGAAGAATCTGGTCGTTTCCGGTCCCTCTTGTCACCCTTGGGTTCTGGCACGGCCATATGTTCTGTCAATACGTCAGGCGAGCTATCGGATGAGCGATTCATGGCAGGCCGTTTTTTCAATGACCCAGAAGAAGGCGGTTCTAAAGATGCGCGTCGTTCCGGGTGTTCAACAACTGGAGGTGGAGTCTCGACAATCGTTGGTACGGGAGGTGGCGGTTCGCTCGTTCTAGTCCGGGTAGTGGCTTTCGGTGACGCTGACCGTCGGGTCTTCGCTGGGGCTGATTTATGTTTGTCTGGTACGCCATTGGAGTTTGGCGTTGCCTTTGGCATAAGCTCTTCAAACGACGTAGATGGCATCGGCCCAAGCTCATCTCTATCCTCGGAAGATGATGGTAGGATAGGCTCTGTCGCTACTCGATCCAACCTATATCCCCTCGGCGGTGCGTAATCCTCGCCGTCGGCTTCTGCAGCTTTTGACGGTGGGATCCGTTTCGAGCCCACCCTTTCTCCTCTCCTCAGGCTGCCTCTCCGATAGTGAGTTGCAGTTGACCGCTTGAGCCCTACCTTAGGTGCGAATATTATCGGTACATCGTCTGTCCGGTCACCTAGAATTTCTTAGCAAGACCACTCCCGGTAGAACACACTAAAAAAATACCTTCTTCGATCCTTCGTTGCGAGTCTACGCTGAGCTTGTGCATCAAAGCTGTCGGGTCCTTCATGAAGTCGTCCAATTGAATTGTCGGAGACCCATCACCCGTTAATGACTTTCTCTTTTCTAACCATTCTGCGCCGTCTCGGTAGTGCCTCCCCCCTTCCGCATCAATCTGCCGTGAAAGCATTGACTTTTTTCGGCGCAAACTTGGTCCTGTAGTACTTTTCCCATCTGGTGATAGCTTCCCCCCTTCCCTCTGTGGCCGCCGGATCTCATTCTTCTTTTGCTCCAAGTACGCGCTGAACTCCTGTGGAGCAAGTTCTGGATGCAACCGTGCAGGAACCCAGAACACGCTTCCAGGATCGGTGTCATCGGGCGGTGTAGACGGCACAAAGCTGTTAAACGACGGTAAATCTGGATCCGCGGTGGAAGTGACATCCATTGACATTCTCCGCAACGCCTGCAAATTGCTGATCTCCTGAGCCACTGCGACGGGATCCGATTCGTAGTCGATATCATTGAGAGGATACTGCTTATTCGCGGTATCGCTCAGGGATGGGTTCCCAGCTCTGGCTGGTGATGCCGGTGGGGTCTGGACTCCCGGGACACCTCCGAAACCACCGGTGGAGCCGCGCTTCGGCACAGAAAGCGTCGAGCGTCGCTTTGTACTGCGAGATGTCTCGCCTGGGGCCGATTGAATGTAGCTATAACGATTCCCCGTCTCATCCGTAAATTCACCGTACATATCCCCTATCGCTTCCGTAACATGGTGATCAGGGTCGATGGTTAGCCGTGATCCGGGAGCATGTGAGAACCCTCGAGTATCGCGCGCCCGCGAGGCAGCCTATAGCCCGTTGGAACTCACTACGTCAGTAACCATCGTTTCGAACTAGCATCTATGTCTGGTGACGGGGCTAGGATGTAGCATAACTAGGGAGAGCCCCTATAAGACAAATCACACACCTTCATGGCCATCCGGCAAGATTATAAAACTATATCGGTGGGCAAGAAACCAACAGAGGCAGGGAAAGGGGCGGGAGAAACGAAGACAAGTTGAGAAGCGAGTTGTGGCTAAGAACGAACACAGAGTGTATTGCGTTAGAAACAGGGAAGCCGGCTGTTGTTGCAAGGGGTTGTTGCTAGACAGCAGCAGCCGCTATGCTGAAGGATTCAGGCCAAAAATCTCAAAGTCCGGATCATCTGATGGCGTGTCTGTGGTTGATTAAGAATCGTATGTTACTCTTTCGTTGGTAAGTATGTTGTAGTAGGATCCCGAACAACGTCGATATCGAACACCCAGATGGTAGCTCCACTCAGGAGAGCTGTGCAGCCCACGAAAAGCCAAGGGAGGACCGAATGCTGCTTGTAGTTGTTAATATGTGGTGGTAGCAATGGTGGCGGTGGTAATTGCGGTGGCGGCGGGCGGTGGTGATATAGAGGTGGTTGTGGTGGTGGTTGGGGTGTTGGCAGGACGAAGATGGTGTTGTGGCTGCTGCTGGAATGGGGGGTATGTATGCACAACGAAAAGGCTAGGTGGTAGCGAGAAGGGGCGGCCGTATCGACTACTCCAGAACTCAGTCGCGACTATACTCGCAGACGAAATAGCAGCGGAGAGAGGCACTGGGTACTTGTCGTGTACTTGTCGACAGGTGGCAGAGCAGCGAAGGTCAGAGGTAGATCGGAGTATGGAGGGAGGCGGGGGAATGACAGGGAGCGGATGTAGGTTCTGGATGTTACCTGCTAGTGCGTGTGCAGTTCTCTGTGGCGCGAAGAGAGGGCGGCTGCTTGTTGAAGTGGCCTGCGGATTATCTGTTTGGCTCGGGAGGCAAATGATTGATTTGTTTCTGCAAAGAGGGAGTCCGTGCTGAGGGAAAAGGGTGTGTTGCCGCTCTCCCTTTCTCCTCTGTAATTTATCGGCGGCGTCATATCGGTTCCCACCATATTATTCTTTGCATCGTCATCATCCATCCATCCTTATTGACTCCTCCCATCCCAGAATCATGGCCGGTCGGTGGGTCAGTCATCGATCATGCCCCTGTGCCGTCCCTGTGCCCGTCCCTCGAAGATATGTGCTCCACCAGATTCTATCAGGTGTCAAGTCCCCATTAATAGTCTGCAGCGCTGCATCGTCGCAACGGAAAAGCCGATCGCTGCTTGTCTCGACGTTTCCAGAAATCGGTGCCACACATCCACCGTCCACCCCCTCCCCCACAGCGGGCGCTTGCTGCCTGCTAATTATTGCCTGCTCCTTTTAGAGCATATCGCCAAGCCGCCAAGGCATCAAGATGTGGTCTGCGCTTTTGAGTTCGGCTGCCAGCATCCGCCGTTATCTATCAAAAAACAAAACAGCCCATCTCTACTTTTGAACCCCAGAAATAAACCAACCATCCTCCCAACACCTCACAACCGCACCAATAAACCACACCACGATGGCACCTCCCACCACCCTCGCAATTAAAACTTCTGCCGTCCTGCGCATGATCAAAGAAGAAGCCATGTACCACAAAGAGCTAGTAGTGGAGCAGAAGCGCTTGGAGAAGGTAGAAGCCGACACTGAAAACTGTGATGAGTATGCCATCACCCAGCAGGTACCCCACCCCCGCTTTCTCAACTACTAGTATTACCTCGCTAACCTTTTTCTTTCCTTCCCCCCCCAGAAAAAAGTCGTCGAAGAAACCAAAGCCGTTGTCCCCGCAGTCCGTGAAAAACTTAAGGCCGCAATCGAAGTTCTAGAGTTCCAGCTTGTACGTTTACCCTCACCATTTATTTGCGCCAATTCTGATACCCCGCAGCAAGCCGCTCCTGCAGCCGAGCCGGCTGAAAACAAAGAGAATGCATCGAAAGCGATTGCAGACGGAAAGAAGGTGTTAGCCGACGAGTAGCAAATTCAAACTTTAACGACTGTAATGAATCGAGCATTGGGATGAGGCGTAATGGAACGGACGGAATGAGGGACATATGATATCACCTACTTTTTATTTAATAGAAACAGCGACTTCTGCTGAAGGGATATGAATTCCGATGTTTTGATGACTTCTCCATAGCACCCGGAAAAAAACAGTTTATTCCAGCTCGAGATCGATGTCCCTCATAGTATATACAAAAAACGCCGTCATAAACACCTTACAGTTCCATCAACGCCCACATTACCCAAACCCACAAGCTCACAGTCCACTCGCTCGTCCCGTATTATGCTCCCCCGATCCCTGACGTCCTCCTCCAAACAAGGCCAAAAGTCACAACCGCGGATGCTGTGTCATTTTCTCAGCAAAGTCAACATTCCTAGGCCAGCAAAGGACATACCCGCGACGGCGCCGGCAATCCATAGGTTTGTCCTGTCCACGCTTTCCGGCTCAATTCTAGGGCTCGCCGTGTTCGGAAATAGCGCCGCTTCCGCAACATTTGCAAACAACTCGCTTATCGACGTCCAAGCTGCACTGACATGTAGCGGCGCACTCATCCCCAGCTCCCGTGTGTATTCCTCCGGCTGCATCTCAAATCGCTGCGTAGTCTTGTCTTGATCTGCCTTCAGAGCAGCATAAACGGCAGGAAGCTCATCGAGTTGCGGGTAGCGTTTCTAAAGCCATGTAATTAGCTGGGGAACAGAGGGCAAGAGGATGGGGTGGAAGTACCCGTAACTCAGCAATGTGCGCAAAGCTATCCGGATCCGAAGAGTCGTAGGTATAGCAAACAACATCGCAACTGTTCAACTTCGCCTCATTCTCCAGTATCGCCGGCTCTCGTTCCCCCAGCTCCTCAAGTATAAGGTAACATTGTTTCCCCCCCTGTAACTCGACACTATTCACCGCCGTCCTTGGCTTGATGGTGGGGTGATATGTTGCATCGAAAGGTTTATTAAGGAACGCATCCAGAATTGTGCTCTTCCCACAGCCGCTAGATCCCAGGACATAACACAGCACAACATTTCGCTCCACTTTCGCCTGTCTCCTTCTCCTCCGCCGGGGTTTCGTGACTTTGAGTGCTGCTGCCGTACCTCCCTTTTCTCGACTCTCGAAACCGAGATAGGCCAGGTATTCGAGTGTAGTTTTGGGATCCTGGAAGGTTGTCATACTCCACTGAGCTAGCCACCCCTGCAATGTAATATGCCCAGCTTCACTCCTCACCGTCGAACTTGGAAAATTAAGCTCACTCCACGAGGCTGGTAGTCCAGGAGTAGGCGCAAACAGCGCCACCAATTCATTCTCGTTCAAACCGCCATCATTATCCTTGTCAAATAACAAAAACAGGTCGACAAAGAAGCGATACCCAATGGGCGACAATTCCGCGCTCGCATTCAGTGGAACCTCAAACTTTGGGTGGAGGAAGGAATCCTTTAGGCTGAGAGAGTCCGTGTAGTGGAAGGTACGGAGTATACTCCATATCGTTTCGTGTCTTCCCTTCTCTGCAAAGATCTTGTTGAGGAGGATAAACCCCTTCCCATCGATCCCCTCTTCTGTAGCAGAGCCAGGGGAGGTCTTGCGAATGAGTGATTTGATTTCGTCCAGGTCGTCTTGGGCTAGCTGTTTGTTGAAGCACTTTATTTGGAAGTCTTGGATTTCTTTATCATTGAGTAGGCCATCCTGATCTCTGTCACACAAGACTTCTCTTCATCAGTATCAGTTTCCCCTAAAGTATCTCAGTGACGTACAAAAGATCCTTTGCAACGCCGCTACCGCAGCAGGCTTCAGATTCTGTTCTTTTGAGTCGTAGAGCGGTGCGATAGGATGTGTGACAGCTCTCTGGCAAAGATAAAACAACTATCCCTCATTATTAGCTTTATCTCTTCTACTTGTACCTCCCAACTCCAGACATAGATACCTCGTTGATATTCCTCAACTCCTTCGCACTAGCGCGGATGCAAGAGTCGATCTCCTTAAACTCGAGCATAATAGGCATCATCTCCTTCTCCGCCTCGACGTCTTGATAAAGATCGCTCTTATTGGCGCAGAGAATCACCGGTAGCTGTTCCACCCAATCATGAGCTTCCACAACTTCACCTCTTTTCCACGAGACTTACATTAACCCCTAAGCTCCTAAAAAACGGTAACCAGAACAGGCTCACACGTTCATAGCTCTTCCATCCGCCCACTATTAGCCCGGTATGATGGAGGGGAAGAGACAGGACTAACGAACGTAATGATCTGAGTACACCAGGCAAATGACATTGCTCCTCCGAATCTCCTTCCTCAGATTATTCCGTTCCTGCGGCAGCGCTTCGCGACTTATCAGCCCACCGGTCCTATACCGTACCGTCCATTAACTACTGCATCAGGGCATACCCGACGTGTCCACGATAGTAGTCTGCACATTCTCGGGCGCACCGATCGTAAGCGGCGGGAGAGTCGGTTGTATCTTTGTAGGTCGAAAGCGGTCTTTAACGAGGCAAGTTATGAGGGACGATTTGCCGGTCCCTACTTGCATCGTTAGCTTAGATACTCTCGTTTAAGCTGAAGGGAATACCCGCCTTCATCGCCGCATACCACTATTCGCACAGTGTCCGTCATCTCAGGCGTTGGAGTGTTGGGTGTGGTGGTGGCGCAGTAACGAACTGTCGTTGGAATTGAGTGCGGCTCAGCGATCAAGCCGTTGTTGGCGTTGGCGTAAAGTTTATTATTGGAAGCCAACTTCACCCCACACCAAAGTGGCTCAGGTACCCTCACGTCTTCATAGCCTCTTAATAAGGCACAACAGACTACATAGGAGTGATAGCATCGATATATCGGAATATTACAAGCCTAACCCGAGCAAAAAAAGTGCAACAAGATGGTATAAATCCATAAAGGTGAAAGTGACAGTCCCAGATAAAATAGAACACCCAAACCACAATAATATATCCCTAACAGAAAGCAAAGAAGGCAAAGATGAACTTAGAAGAACGAAAAGAAGAGTCAAGTAATTACAGAGAAGGAAGATAGCACTAGGGCATGACAATTAAACTAAACCCTCAACAGAATGATAACTACACAATTAAACCGAAGCTCAAGAACACAGCACGGGGTTGAAAAGAAAGAAAATCCCGGCCTTCCAAATAAACGGGGTCATGCCCATCAGGAAAACGTCTGCCCATCCACACACCAGATTGCAACGAAAAGTAATCATGAATCCTCATCAAACTTAAAATATCGCGATCTATTCGTCAGGCTTCTCCGCTGCAGGATTGATCTTCTTCACCGCTTCGAGTGCCCTAGGACACGAGTCAGCTTCGACTCACTAACAATATTGCAACAAAAACATGGAGGCTAACCTCTTGGCACCTTCCTCCAGATCGTTGTTTATATCTTCCAGCCGATGGAGGTCGTTGCTTATCCTAGACATCTGCTGTGAAACAAAACTTAGTTCCTGGTTCCAAACAACACCCAAAATAAATCAATGAACAAGGAAAATAAAACATCCAAGTCCAAAAGATTGGGTGTCTGACAATTGCAACAACACTCTTATCCTCAGCATCGTAGCCAGAAGGATAACAGTGTGCGCCCGCATCGCCGGTGCTTGTGCTCACCTCGGCATCACCGGTCTCGGCTCCTTTCCCAAGTCTAGCTTCTGCCAGTTCTGCTCTCAGAACCTTCAAATCGGCCTCTTGTTCCTTCTTCAAGTTCTCTACAGCCGCTTCCTTTTCTCTTACAAGAGCTTCCGCGAGGGCGAGTTTCTCCTTCAGGCTTGGAATTTCGCTTTCGTACTCCTCGTGCTCCTTAGTGAATTTCTCGATAATGACATCCTTTTCGTTGAGCTTCTTTTGCAGACCCTGTCGTGCCTTCTCGATTTCCGACGTTTCGGCTTCTGCTTTCGCAAGTGCAGTTGAAATAGTTGCCTCTTTCTCCTTCGAAGCATCTTCCAGCTTGGCCTCAAAATCCTTGAGAGAGGCTTCGGCAGAAGAACTGTGGGCTTCAAGGGCGGCTTTCAATTCAGTCTTGGCAGTCTCCAACGCAGCTTCCTTATCAGCTTTGGCAGTGGCAAGTTCCTCCGACAGTACTATTAGCTTATTAGTTGTAGCCTCCTTAGACTCCTTGAGGGCAGCAATCTCCCCCGAAAGTACTTCCACCTCTTTGGCCGCAGCCTCTTTTGCAGCCTCGGTGGCATTGTCGCGTTCAGACTTAATTGCCACGATCTCTTCAGACAAAGCCTCAATCTGCTTCTGAAGGGATTCCTTCACAGCAATCACTTCGGCAATCTCCTTCTCATTCGAAATCTTGACTGCCGCAAGATTTTGAGACAACGCATCCAGTTCCTTTGACATACTGTCCTTTGCAGATTTGGCAGACCAGATCTCCTCGGACATAGCATCAAATTGCTTGTTAATGGCCTCCTTTGTAGCCCGTTCTTTGTTGAGTTCCTCCACTAGACCGGAACTTGTGGCGTCACCTTCCGAGAATCTCTTCTCAAGATCCGCAATCTTTTCTCGCTGAGACGAGACTGTTCGTTTGAGGTCCTCAATTTGGAGGTTATAAACGTTCTCGAGGGATTTCACTTCTCTATCAGTTCTATCCTTCGTGACCTGCAATTCCTTCGCAAATCTCTGCTTCTCTATCTGAAACCCTTTCGCCATATCGTCACGTTCTTTCGTCAGCTTCCCAATTTCTTCAGCGCTTGAACTCTGTATGTCTTTGAGGGCGTGCTCCAAAGCTTCAATATCCAATGTTTTGGGCGCAGCCGCCAAACTAGCCTCCAACACAGCATTTGCTTCCTTTTGCATGGAAACCTCTGTCTGTAATACTGCAATAGCATCGGCGTGTTCTTTCTGGACGGATTCGAGCTGCGCAAGAAGCTCTTCGTGCTTGGCGTTAAGAGCAGCATACTTCTCTTCGCTTGAAGTAGAAAGACTGGCGGTCAAGCTATTAACCTCAGCCGCGTGAGTTGCAGCTTGGGATTTAAGAGCTTCAGTATGCTTCTCGTTAAGCGACGCAATTTCCTATAATATTTGTTAGGATAAAAGAAATATGTCATAGAGTCTTAACCAACCTGCGCTTTTACGATCAGGTCCTCAGACGTCTTTTCCAGCCGTGCGCTTAACTCAGACATGTCATCGTCTTTGGTCTAGGCTATGTTTAGTACTTGAGTAGGAATCATTAAATGAACGAATGTACCGTGATATCAGCAGTCAAAGCGTCAATAGTAGCTCTTAAGGCTTCGACCTCTTCTGTTTGTTTCTCACTATCAGACTTGAGACTCTCGAGCTGAGAAGTCAAGGCCTTGGTTTCCTCGGCACTCGCAGTCTGGACGTCCGCTAGCTTCTGAACCCAGACCATTTCCTTCTCATCGGCATTTTCGGCGGCTTCACGCTTCAGATCTTCAATCTTCTCGTCGAACGAGCGCTGTTGTTCCTCGTGTAGCTTCTTGATATTCTCAATTTTCTCATCGCGGGCCTTCTGGATAGCCTTGACCTGGGCAGCAGTTTCATTTTTTGCGCTCTCTAGCGCTTCTAAGTATTCCGTCTCCTTCTGTTTCAATGACTCAGTAAGTTCCGTAATCTGATTTGCCAATGCTTCAGAACCCTTCTCTAACTCTGCCTGATGAGACTCCTTCAGCCTTTCCAGTTTATCCGTGGCTTCCAACATCTGCAGGTCGTGTTCTTCCTTCAGTTTGGCAACCTTTTCGTCGAAGTCTTTCTGCTGCTCATCCGACAACTTCTGGATTTCATCCTGGAGACTTCCAACAACACCTTGGAGACCATCAACTTCACTCTGCCGAACGTCGAGGATCTGTGTATGTTTTTCTTCGTTTTCTTTCAAAGTCTTCTTAAGGTCTTCAGCTGCAGCTTTCTCGGTGGCAAGTGCATCAGTCAGTGCCTTAATGGCATTTTCATGGCTAGTACCCTCTGTCAAAGCTTTTGATTCCGCAGCCTTCACAGCCTGTAGCAAACGTCAGCCACTGCGGTCTTTTCGAGCACCAGAAGCTTTACCTCTTCAGCATCGACGGTCAACTCCGCAATATGTTCGGCATGGGAAGCATTTAACTCGTCAAGGGACTTCTCAAACTCGGCAATCTTGGCCAAGAGTTCTTTCTCTTTTGCGGCAAATTGGGATCGTAAGGATTCAATCTGTTCCGCATGCTGTAGAGCAAGAGTCTCGGAAATATTGCTTGCACTCGCAGTTGCCTCTTCGGTGGCTGTAAAAAGCTCTTTGGTCTTTTCCTGGGACTGCTCGTTTTCGGCTTTGAGTGCAGCAATCTACCATGAGTCAGCATATTCGTTCAGAAACCTTTGATTTTAAGTTATGTACCATTGCTTGCAAATCAACCATAACTTTAGCCTTCTCCTCCAATTCCACCATGGCGGCCTCGAGATCAGCACTAGCCTTATCCTTCTCCGACTGAAGTTTCTCCAATTCCTCAACATCAACTCCAGTATGCTTCTGTCCATTGGCAATGACTTCCCTGGCACCACCCTTAGCACCTCTCAATTCTTCCTGAAGGTTAGCAATTTCCCCTTGGGCAGCTGCATACTTGACCTTCAAGCCCTCCAACTCCTTAATAGCAGCTGGCCCGAAAGAAGGTCTTCCGGAAGTGGCAGGAGGGGGAGGTAACGGTTTCTTAGAAACAGTACCAAAAGAGCCGCCAGAGAGTCTTGTCGATTTGACAGGGGATACGACATCGGGTCGAGATGATGACGACGTATTTCCACCGGATATCCTGCTTGAAGTGCTAGTCGTAGAGGAAATCGACGGGCGAGGTCGATGGTTTGGGGCAGTGGCGGTCGGTGTAGTCCCCCTCGTAGATGCGACGGTGGTAGCAGGCGCAATAGAGGAACTGCGACGGTCTGGAACACTCGGAGGGGGTTTCTTATCGGGAGTCCCAGTAGTACGAGAAGAGGATATGGAACTGGCGGTAGGGGTACGCTTTAGGCTGGTGGAAGGCGCGGGAGGTTTCGAGGCAGCAGTGCTAGCTCCCGATGGAACCTTTGGGCGGATAGGCGCAGCAGTAACCCCTGGTCTTGAAGGTGGCTTCTGCAACCCTGAGACACCGGTACCAGTGCGACCAGGAGCAGAACTAGTAGTCGAAGAAGCTGCAAATGACCGGGATGCCGACGACAGTCCCGTACCACGCCTGGCGACACCACTCACAGTGGGCTTCTTCGGACCTTGTATTTCCTTGATCGCATCTCGGTTCGCCCTCGCTGGGGAGGCAAAAGAGCTCGGCGGTCGTTGAGCTTCCTCCATCGCGGCAGAAAAGGTGTCGGGAGAATTAGGGAATGAAGATGATTGTGTCAAAGGATAGGGTGAACGAGGCTTCTATAAGGTACGAGGGATTATCGATGCTGCAGCAAGAATATTGAATGGTCAGTTAGGAAGCCTGTTCGTTCGAACCACGTCGACAAGCAAAATGCCGATGTCGCACTGAGGGGTGATAGGTAATAAATCGAATTATGAGGAGTGAGGGTGTAGCAAAAGCTGTACAGGATAATGATTGGATGCGTAACTCACCACCCAAGAACAACAATACGGACGTCTTTGTGCTTTGTTGCAACAGCTGGTGAGGATTTGAGCTGTTTAAACTCGTTTCCAAACCGCGATGCGAAGAAGGGACAAAGAAGCACACAATTACCCGGGGGGGGGTGTGTTGGTCTGGTTGTGATAAATAGAGAACGTGTAAGAGGGAACCCCTTCAGATGTGGACGGAGATGAGTAGATGGACTGGGAGACGACACGCTGGAGGACAAGGAGTGGAGATGTTCATTCGAGTCGCAGTCCAGTCAGGGGGAAAATGTCGACAGACTGATACACTCTCAAGCGAACAATCCCTGTACGCCACGACATGATTGGTGTGCAGCAGCTGTCGGCCAAAACAACGCGTGTGCAATGTCAAACGCCTTGTCTTCTCTCTTAAGCTCTCGAGTCTCGACTGCAATCTATTCCTCCCCTTCTGTCCTTAAGGATTCCCTCCGACTCGAGTGACAATAGGAACTACAACTGGAAGCTAGGGCATAGGTACTTCAACTCGCGATACTCTTTAGCACTGGCGTCATGTACGCACTAAAAAAACGCACTCGAGTTGAACATGCAGCAGCGATACACACTGCATTGAATCTCTCTTATCGTGGAAGTGTCAATTCAAAGCAAATCCCGAGATACCAACAGATCAAAACAAACAAGCGCGTTTCTTGCCCAATGCTCACGACCTCGGGAGTGGATGGATGCACTCAAATCTTGTCACCAGCTCCACCAGGTAACGCCGAATATGAGTATCAATCCCATAATAGATAAACGAGCACCAGGTGGCAAGTCTGCTGCCAAAATCCACAAGGAGAATAAAAACTACTTCGCTCTACTATGCTGCTCCTTGAACTGTGTGGCTAGTTCTCCAAACTTTACGGCACAAAAGCTTCGCCCCTCATTTCTCCTCATATGTCCGATGATAAGAACTCAAGCATCTCTCATCCTTTTTAAAGTGAATAATAAATAGACAATTATTCTATTGTACACAAGTAGCAAAGCGCCACAGTACCCACCCGTGAAACCAACCTAGAGTATACAAACGAAACATTTATGAACTGATTTGATTGATATTAAACAGTTCTATAGTGTGCTGCTACTACCTACCATGCATCCATTTCGCATGAAATGAAATCATAGATTAGCTACCCGTGGGTTGAGATGGATTTGTGATAATGGGATGAGTACGGAGACCCGGATGAGGTGTTCCCGCCATAGCTTCCAGAACACTTTGTCCGAGCCCCCCCGTAAGATGAGATATCTCAGAATCACATTTCCTTAGTGCCATGCCAGTCCCCAAGAGCTACCAAATTCTAGACCAAGCTACCGCTATTGTCTAGATAGAACTTCGCGATGTTATGGAAGGTTGCTGAGTGAGAAGCCACAATAGCCGCTCTCACTACAACTCTGTGTCAAGACGAAACGGTATGACAGTCTCAACCATGCCTACTCCGTTGCAAGCCCTTCTTTAGCGCCCGAGCAAATTCGCAAAAGTGGTAGGATTGGTTGACAAAAAAGCCAGGAACGAACGCAAGAGAATGCCATATGGACACAAAGATGAGGGGGAAGCCAAAGAAACCTGACCAAGAAATTCTGAGGAACGAATCAATACACACATGCCATAAAAACAAAGGGAAGAGACGTGAACAAAACTCCAGCGTGACAGACGCGACGAGCCGCGATAACCTTGTTAAATTCATATAGTTCCACTTAGACCTAGTCTGTCAACCGGCTGACAGACTACTTAGACCCTTTGCAAACTCACATATTTTAAGTAGGTCTGCATTAAAGCTTACATGTGCTTTTAGTTAAGCGACCACCAAAAATTTGCTCATCATCCAGCACACGATAACAGTTTAGATCATAGCGCAAATGGAAAACGTTAACATCATCCTGTCCATCGTTCATCCTTGTCCATCCTGACTTGGTTCCTGCTCAATCGTGCCGTATTTACAGCAACAACCTCACCCAAGTAGGAGTTTCATCAACGATTCATAAAACCTAAGGAGGATGCGGTACGAATCCGGCATGCTACATAGGGAAACATGGGGGCTCTTTAAGACGATCGTACGAATTTCGCTTAGACTACAACGGTCAAAATAGCTTCCAGACCGTTTCCAAAATCCTAAAACGATCGCTTAAATGTGTATGACAGTTATAGTTACTCTCATTCCCGGATTTTCTCGTCGCTCAAAAGCTCGCTCCTCGAAAACGGCTGGTTTTCGAGCGCAGGTTATGGTGTCACCTTTCGGGCGTAAACCATTATATTACTACATACAATAGGCGTGTCTACAAGGACCCAGGAAAAATAATGGTACACCCCCACTCCTGGCAGGCAACTACACATAGCAGGGAACTATCAAGAACATCGTAAGATCGGCAAATCAAAAGAGAGCAAAAGAGTGAGCTCCAGAGGTTTCGAACCTTGGTGTTTATAGCACCATGCACTGCCAGTTACGCTAGGCATAAGTTCTTATTCATTGGATCACCTGAACCGTCCAGTCAGTTTAATTGTACTACCCACATGTAACCTGACGTCAGTGATGAAGAGAGGGGAAATGCGCCTCCTGAATGTCTAAAAGAAAAAGTACAGTAATAGACCGTGCAGTGGAGCAACAGAATCATCATAATTAGTGCTCAGTTACAGTCTTACTTTTACTACTGTACCCGGATACCTTAACCCTGATGTGAGGACTAACATCCGGGTTTATAAGTCCCCGGTTTTTATGCAATAAAGACGAAATAAAGGTATTCCTGTTCACACGTCTTGGCTTCGTTTCAAACCCGACTAATAATAAAGTCGACTTTCAAACCACCTAGAAGAAAATTTCATCCAAGTCACCAAATACGACGTGGGAATTTTCAATAAAGCTCAGCCTTATTAACAATGTCTTCTAGGATGTTGTTGGTATCTACGAGAATGGGGGAAATCGAAGGTGAATTAGGAAGATACATGGTGATATGGGCGCTAATAACTGGCTATTAAATTTATTGCTAGGCATCGGATTAACAGAAAGCGGATCAGTAAGTTCTTAAACGGTACGTTCTGTGTTGCCTCGTTGACATGTGTCACAGCTGCTTTTATATATCCTTAAAGATGAACTAGAGATGGGATGGGGCAAGGGCAACCCCAATAGAGAGTAGAGGCATGAGCTGGCAGTCGCATGACTGGTCGCTCCGATCTGCTGATATCTCAGGATCAGCTCTGAATTTGACACACCCACAATAAGAGATTCAATCCAGCTGCCAGTATGTGTATCGCTACTATGAGACGATACCGCCATGCTATGTTGTCTCGTCAGAGATCTTGAGACTCTAGCGCCCGCGGACAGCATATTTGTAGAAAGTACGTGCTTAATTAGATACCCGTCTGTCTGAGAGGTAAGGATAACCAGCATATAGAGTAGTGTACCCGCGATCTAGCCTCTCAGCGAGTGCAACTTTACCTACAATTAGATTTGGGTGGTTGCTGTCTGGACCATCGCTTCCAACAGTATTCAACAACTTCGACCACATCTCAACACCTCAAAGCTCCATCTAGTTCTTAAAAATAACGGCAGTGATAACTTTATCCAGTAATCAGTCCTTTTAACACTGTTTCCCCAAGTTATGAAATCTCGAAACCCAGGAGAGTGGTCCCGAGATATGTATTTTATCTTGGGAGACGGCATCCCAGGACACCTCGTCCCATGCCCATCATAAAAACATCGTGAGCCGGTCGTGGTAGCTACTTTATTGGGCTTGGTGGTTTGAGGAAATCATGTTAGTATTCCTGGGATTAATCCCCATTTTACAAGCCTTTTCCACTAGCAAAAGCTTAAGCGACTAAACGGCGAGAGAGAACTTATAGCAGGCTTGTTAAACCTAACAACTTTAGAAGCTTCTACAAAGTAGTGGGGCACTGTGTAAATCTTAGATCAATTAGATAAGTGTGCAGTTGGATTGAATTGTCTTTCTTCCATTGTTCCATCCGCTCTCTCTGTTTGTTGCTCTGTTTACATGTGCCAACGTCACTAATCCTCACTCCTACCGTCGAGTTACAATCTTAGATGCATTAGATTATCAAGCATCTGCCTTCCGCTTATCAGGAGCTCTTCGCAACGTCACATACAGGAACGTTATTGATGCACGCTGATAATCGTCGATCGAGCCAAAGAAAGAAATGACACCCGGATTGCGTTGATCAGGGAGCACCGCAGGTAGATTGTCGCAAAAAAGCTGCCGGGAAGATCCCCGTAATAGCGAAAATAAAGAAAAACAAAAACGGCACTGACCAGGAAGAAAACGGAGCACTTAGGCCCGCGATAATTTCTTTATCATAGATATCACTTACGACCACACAACAAGTTGTTGAGAGTACCATCCATCATCCAGTCCTCGAAGCTCGCTTCCCACTCAAATCCCCTGTCTCGGCGACTCTAACGCTGCCAGTCCCGATACTCCCCCTCCTGTCATCTCTTCCCCCCTTTGCCGGTGACCCGCCAGTAAGTGCCAACGCTGAATCCGGACTGCTTGTTCTCTTGGGACCCAGATGAGCCTCCGTCCTAATATTCGCACCATCCACTTCTTTATCCTCCTCTTTTTGCTCTTTCCCTGTTTCCCACGGTAGCCGTGTATCTCCCGCCGGCGATGAGCCAATCCCTTGAGTGAGGCTTATGTCTGTAGGAGAACGCAGTTGTGGAGATAGTGGAGCAGTAACCCAAGGGGCTCTTGTATCTGCGCCATCAAACGGTGCAGGCGGAGGGCCCGACGTAGGCGGCTTTACCGCCCATGGGGCGCGGGTGATAATGGGTTGTGAACCGGGAGAGGTTGGGTTAGCCCAGGGCGCTGTTGTAGCTGCGCTTTCGAACTGGGAAGGTGGGAATGGATTTGATGCCGTTCCGGCGGATGTAGAATGGGTTGCTGGCCGTGGTGCGGCCCATGGTGCGCGGATAGCTTCCATTGCAGGAGGGGGGAACTCTGATGCCTCAGGCTTTTTCGATGCCGCGAGTTGTTCGAGGGTTTCTGAGGCGGACCATCGGAATATTGCTCCAAAAGGGAAGTGTTGTACAACTGGAAGCTTGCCGAGTACTTCTTTGTCGTACATTTTGAGCATCCCCTAATATCCTGTTAGCTTATGACATACCGCAAAGAGGGAACTTACTTCGTTAATCTTTCCCCAGCCCTTCTGCACACCTGAGATATCGTATAGTATCGGCGAGTGCTCCCAGAATGGGCCCTTCTTAACATCATACACAAACCCAACAGCATCAAAATATAGATTCCGAGTTCGCTCGCGATTGACTATATCCAGCTTAACCACATCCGCTGGCTTTGGTAGGTTCGCTTCTTCAGCCTTCGCATTAGACTCCGCTGTCTGGGTCTCGCTCGTCGGTCGAAATGTCGTCAACTGAGCGCTTCCAAAGATGTAAGGTAGAAAAACATGATCATCGAGTCCCCATACGCCGTGGCTTCCAGCCGGTTCAAGCGAATAAGTAGTAACCAGTTTCCGTACGAGTTTAAAATATGCATCAAAGGTACGGAAAACAAGGGCTTTTTCATCTCTACCAGGCTGGAAACCGCCCAAGACCCAGATTCCGCATATAAAGGCAGCAAAAGAGAGTTCATGTCCGGTGCCATAGTCCAGCCTTTCTCCAGAGCCAAAAGACTGTGTCAAGTAATGCAAAAGCTCCTCCTTTGCTGGAAGGACCGAATTGGGAAGATATTCGTCAACCACTGTCGATTCGCCTACATGCGTTCCAGCTAACTGCAGCCATTTGCGAAATGCAACATTACCGAAACGGCGTGGACCCTGATCCGGAGGTGCCGATTCGACCAAATCTGAAAGGCTGTTTACGAGCCTTGTGATTCCTTCAACTTCGGGAGAGATGGTAATTGAAGGCGAGGATGTAATGTAGTCTTCTGGTGAGTTGAGCTTATTTGTGGTGGCATCGAGTGGAGATATGGAGGAGTTAAGATGAACGATAAAGGCTGTTATAAGGGAATATGCTGGGGAGTTGTGGAACAGAGGCAAATCCTGATGAGTATGGATTCTTTTTGCTGGTCGTGAGAAGGTAACCCCTGATACCGAGATGGGTTGAAGAGCTGGGGGTATAGGAGGAGTCATGGTTGTTGATGACTGCGGGGGGATAGTTTGGGAGTTAGGAAATAGTGGACATAGGCGGTGACAGATGACGTCTGCGGGGATGAGTACCAGCACTCGATCTATCCTAACTGCTCTGGTACTAAGGTGAACTCTTGGCAACAACGGTAACCCCTGTTCCTGCAACAACAACCTCCGTCTCAGCTTCAACTCCATCGCCACCGTCGACAACACCAGCCCCCTTTTGCCTTCCAATGCCTCTAAAACGAGCCGCGACGAAAGCCCCAAGTGAGTCGCGCCGTATCACACGGACCACCACCGCAGGGTCCGATGGTGACGACACTCCTTTCCAAACAGCCGGCGAGACCCCCCCGCCGGAAACTCTCCCTGCCAATGGCGGTGATCACGCAGGTTCTCTTATCTCCACAGCACGTGGTGAAAAGCGAATGAGACCATCGGGGGAATATGCCGACTCTAGCGACCTCCACAATCCAGCCAAGAAGCAGAAAGGGGTGCAGGAAGCTCCAGCGATACCGGCTCGTCGACCCAGCTTTAACAACGTATCACCTCCTCGGAGGATGCCCCGGAGAAAACTAGTCGGAGCCGAACTCTACAACTTCCCAGGTGATGACGATCAGGAGCCGAGGCCAAAAGCGCAACGTAAACCGAAATCACGATCCAAGTCAGGGACACAAGCAAAAGCGCAAGTGGAGCCAAAATCGAAGAAGGGACGAGGGCGCCCACCTAAGAATAGGGAGGCAAAATTGCCTGCATTACTGGCTGTCGAAACCCAGGAAGTCATACAACTTTTTCCGAAACCAATACCTGAAGATATCGCACACAATACGAATGGCCGTTCGGTTTCCGAGGAGCTGGAAGAACTGAAAACTCAACATCACAAACCAGAGCACGAGGAAGGGAAAAGCAACTCTGAGCCTCCGCAACGAAGGACTAGAAAGAATATGCGCGCCCGCAACAAGGTCAAAGTCTCTAAAGATGAGCGGGACATGGATAGTATTCTCGCCATGGCCACTTCCACTACATCGAGGCCGAAGAATGTCTTTGATGCGAGGAAAAGCCCCATCAACAACCCGCCCATGGTAGAAAAGAAAACCAAAGCTAGTGCGGCGAAGGCACCCACGCAACCAGAGAGGGAATCCGAAGCAAATCAAGATATTGTGAATAATGATGCGATGGGTAAGGGTGGCCTGGAATCAAATGAGGAGGAGGAGGAGGAGGAGGAGGAAGAGGGGAAACAAGATCAGGAGGAACAAGAGGAGGATAAAGAACGGGACGAACCACGTTTGCCGACGGGGCCTCCAACCCTGCCCAATGGTGACGGTGAAGATACCGAATACAAGGGTAGGAGCGGGGGTGAGGACGAAGACGAGGGCGAAGATGAGGGCGAAGACGAGGGCGAAGACGAGGGCGAAGACGAGGGCGAAGACGAAAACGGAGTGAGTAGAGTTCTCGAGCCACCGACTCCTACTCCTGAGCCAGCCCAACTACCTGCCGCTAGTCCCAAACTCGCGCGGAAGGTATCCACCGCGACGGGCCAAGGGGATGAAATAGCAGATAGCGGAGATGAATACGTACCACCAGCTAATAATAAACGCCGATCCGGGAGGCGTGCACCGTCAATTGCACACTCTCACGAGAGTTACGCCGCCGCAGCACAGTTCCACGAGGAGCTTCAGGAAGAAGGTGCATCCGACTTCGGCGACGATTTCGTCAATCTCCCTCAGCCCCTTCCTTTCCTTTATCAAAAGCTTCTCGCCTCCACCAAGGGTGCTCAAGCATACAGAAAAAAAGTCAATGACCTCTCAAATTTCCAGAGTAAACTTGCGAAGCTGCAATGCTGCCAAGACGACGAAGACGAAAATAAGGGTTACTTCTACATCCTCGACGACATCGCTAACACCTTCCTCGAGGGCGGATTCGATGAGGACGATGAAGCCATTTTGTTCCCGCAGCTTGACAAGGTTCTGGGGCAGCTTCGAGAACTCCAGCAAAGCGACGCCCAAATAGAGGTAGATCATCGACGCCTTGCCAGACGACACGCCATAAGAGCCTCCAACCACAGAAAGTGTGCAGACATCATCCGATTAACTTTTAAGCGAGTGGGATATAAGGGCCTCAATTCATGGTTGACCAGCAAGGAAGGAAAAGAACGAAGAAGGATGGAAATTGCGGAGAAGCGGAACAAGATGATTTCTGACCAGCTAGACCGACGAATCGCTGTGATAGAACGTGAAGAGCAGCAACGCGAGAAGAAGTACCGTTCCGCCTCATCATCCGCTAGAAATACCATGTCTACCGGCAAAACTTCGACCTCCAGCCGGCATCGGCGAGCCTCTTCTAATGACTACGATGATTGGGCCGCTGATCTCCCCTCTGAAAACGATGGCCGCCGCCCCAGCGTCGGAAACGCCGAGGTGGTAACTATTGAAGGCTTCGGCGAACGCGGCCGACGCCCACGACCCAGCGCCCGTGTTAGCTACTCCAAGGAAAATCCGGACGTTCTTGAAGACCGCCCCTGGGGTGACAAGGAGACCGAGTGTCTGATCCTTGGGTTGGAAAATTTTACTGGTTCGGACAGATTCAAGCGTATTAAGAATCATTGGACGGCTTTCTTTAAGTACCGAAGCGAGGCAGACCTGAGAGAAAGGGCCCTTGACATTCGGGGGAATTTGATAGATGCGGACATAGAACTGGCGGATTGGTGGGATAGGATTTAAGGCTGGCTGGTTGATGGGTGTGATTCTGAGTTGCTCGTGGTGTCTCAGACGGATGGTGTCTCGGTATTGTAGATTCTCGATAGGGTGGCTATGGCAGTTTGCATTTATTTGGCGTTTGAGAGACGAGATGTGGCGGCACCGCTACATACATGGTTTGTTACTCTTCTTGGAGCGGTTTTAATACCCTATTCTGGCTTAATAAGTTGAAATATTGCTAGTCATATTCTTATCAAGGTGTTTGGATGGAATACCTACTATTTGCAATGGTTGCCATTAAAATTAGGTCGTATGTTAAGATTTATGGTTAAAGATAACGCCGATCGGAAAGGATAAGGCAGACTGAGAGTACAATCGGGGTGAACCATGGTGCCAGTTGAGCTTCTACAGCTGGCCGGATGCCAAAAGTCCCAGCGCCAGAGGACGGCTCAAAAAGACCCGGTTGTTTGCTTCCTTTCATTTTAGCATCAAGAAGCACTACTAGTGCACAGCCTTCCACAGATGGAAGATACTTTAAATCACACCACGAAGAACCGTTCAATGTACCTCAATATTGTGGTCCGGCTCCGTGCCCGGATGGTGTTGCAACTGCCTATTCGATACTCCACTTTTGCGACGCAGAATTGGCACAGACATGCTTCTGTCAAGACTTTTCTCTCCAGCTTGGATATAGCCACGATCCAAAACTAACCTTCACGAGAAAGCACTTCGTCGAATCACAGCATACTACTCTGAGACCAAGACAGGAGCAGACCCTCCACAGACCGAAGAAATCAAGCGAGATTACCCATATGAAGCCGCACACAGACCACTTGCCTCGATCGAGGGCTAGCGAGTGATTATCTATATCATCAATTGACGTTGTGCGAGCCAATGATCGTGTCTACCACTGTAACTATTTATCCCTGCGTCGATCATCGCGCCAGTAACGACATGTCAGGTCTGGAAGCACTTACAAGATTACCAGCTATTGATGAGAGGGTCCTCAAAAGCAACATGAGAAGTTTTTGAAAGGCATGAAATTTGGCAAGCCTTCCACATTGAGGAGGGAAGGGCGGTAGTGATTCTAGATAGTTATCGGTCTATGGAATCTCTGGTAGAGACGGGTTCGAGAAGCCTGGGACTTTCTTGATTAACCTTAATCGAGACTCTCGGGGTTGTGCTGGGGCAGCATTTCTTCTTTTTCTGTCTGAGGTCTCGGGAGAAGGCCGTTACTGTTCTCGTATACCAGACTTTCCGGGCTCACTTTTCGCCTCGCTCAGCGAAAAAGTCTGGGCACGAGAGCAGCCCGTTGCAATTGCGGAAGTTGTATTGAACTGCAGAGGAATATAGCCCCACACGCCAATGTGTAACTAACCCCACTAAAAGCCGTACGCACGGGCCAAAACCCTACAATCTCAAGCTTCCGCAATTTGGACCCAAGTTGCCTTGAGGTCGGCACGTCGAGTTTGCGTTGGAGGAATAGTAACTGTTACTTTGCATGCAATACATGTACTTTAGGTAAGGTTAGTGTCTGCCAGGTAAGAGTACTACGTTCGAGACTGGCTTACTCCACACTGTAAAGGTCTCGAGTTCCACGTACCTTCTATTTCTTTATACTCTTACTTCGTTCCTCTGTCATCGCACTTCCATCTCAAAATCTTGAGATCGTGCTTTCCACCTCCTGCTCCCCAAGACTCAAATATTACTCTAGGAAACTAGGTTTACTCCCTCTCCACATATCCACCATACCTTATACTCAGATAGCTGATGGAGCTTACGTTGTCCCTCTTACAGTCATTACTCTCACAACTATCACCACCACCATATTCTTCCACCCTCTCTCTTATTCTCTCGTCCCTTCCCAGGCACAGTCGTCTGCCATATCCGAAGTCAGCAAGTAGTTACCAGAAAATCATAATGCCCAAATCGACATTTATCTCCCTTCCTAACGAGATCCATCACATCATTTTCGATAATATCGCAGCCAACTGCGACCGAAACTCCCTTCTACGCACCAGTCGCCAATTCCATCACCTCCACAACCCAACGCTCTACAAACTAGTTATTGCCACCCCCTTGAAATGCAACTCGGAGGGTCCTTTTGCAGAGCTTCCTCTCTCGGGGATGTGTATTGGTCGGCTGGGCGTCAACGCTGAAACGATGCATCGAATATGGACTCGACGTTAATAGTCGGGTCGAGTGGATCAGTCTTGATTACACCACGCTTCTCATACTTGCGGTTAAGATCTACCGGGACTTAGAAGGCGCCCGATTATCAATAGTCCGGCTACTTCTCGACAGTGGAGTAGACCTCAATGCGACAGATTCTGTTGGAGGCTCAGTACTGCATGCTGTAGTGTATGCCACCAGTCAACGCGAGGACATCTTAACGGATATCCTCAAACTCCTTCTCTAAAGTAGCGCTGACGCTAATGTGGTCAAGGGTGTGTCTGGCCAGACCGCCCTGCACTGCGTACTGGAATGTGATTACAAGTCCGGTTACAACAAATTCTTTTGCAGTCAGATAGCCGAGTTGCTACTGGTGCACATGGCTGTCGTAGACATTCAGGATATATTGGGATGCACGCCACTAATGTGGGCGGCGAGATGGGAATATCCTGACATTGTCCACAAGCTTCTTGACAGAGGCGCGGATGTATCCCACGGCGATAAATATTATAAGCGCAACACACTGCACTAGGGAGCGTTTGGAACGGCCCGTACGTGCAACCAGGTGGTGGCATCCATTCTTGCGCACGGTGTGCAGGATATTGACGTTGGATATAAGCATGGACAAACGGCACTGATGCTAGTCGCTGGTAATGGACGGAGAGTTGCGGTCTTACAACTTCTCAAAGAAGGCGCTAATGTCAACACCGCCAATAGAAATGGTGAGACAGCGCTGCACTATGTTGCAGCATCGAAAAATCGAGGCTTGCAGTTCGAATATACACTCATCATGCTCCTGCGTCACGGCGCAGACGTTAATATCAGAAGTAGAGACTGTTTCGCTCCATTGACACTAGCTATCTGCAGTAATCGGATGTTTATGGCCAAGATTCTTCTGGACCATGGAGCGGTTGTATGGAACCGTGCGGGGCGTGGGGTTTATCAAACACCGAGTTAGTTTCAGTAGACATGTACCGAGTAACAAGGTTATTAATCCAACGCTACCGTCATTTAATGTATTCATTTATTACATGTTATAACTCTTAAGCAGTACATTTCTGAGCGGAAGAGTCCCAAAACATGTTTGAAAGTACCAACAATTCTTTGATACAGTGCATGGTGTACTTCATCGGAAACTTCGTATGCCACGACGAAAGTCCTCATCGAGTATTGAACGTCTCTAAAGGCGATTAAATCCTTAAAATTCCCGCGTAAGCTTGCTGTTCTAAAGGTAACTACTAGCTACGACGCCTAGTTTGGGCCTCGTTCTACAACCCTAATTCCCATTCATTGAGCTGTTGAAACCTGCATTGTAACACCAACAGAACCGTTCCAGAAGCCAGTACGTGCAACCGTTTTGCCGGTATGGCTGGATCAAAAGGTATCATGTTAACAAAAAGATCAATATCTAAAACAAGGGCATTAGCAAGTATTGATTTCCCCACGATACTATGTACTCGTGGTGTACCTTTGGGGATGTCTCATTAGGGTTAGGGTCTTCCCCACTGACCTGATCCTTCTTGCCATTTGCTGTGGATCCTTTTTTCAGCCTTTGTTATTGCACCTGCCTTCTGCACTAGATCGAGAGCTTCTTGTGGGGTCTGAAGGGGTATCACCCATTCCTGACTGGATGGATGCTCACGGATCTGGCTGACTGGGCGCTCGCGGGGGGTATTCGGGGTTCCAGAGTATTTCGAGCCCGCTTCCTCGTCCCTCCCTTCCTTCTTCCTTCTTCCCCCCTCCTTCCCTTTCGTCCTTCCCGCCGCTACCTTCATCCCCACCTTCCACTAAGGGACTTTACAACCCATTGGTTTGAAGTCGAACACGAGTGATCTACTGTGTGTAACTGACAGCGGGAGCTAAATTTGGGCCGTGTAACCTGAGCAAGTTCCCATGTCGGCACCAACGGAGGTTGTTTGATACTTTAAATTCTGAAGTACTGGAACAATGCGGCCAAAAATGTGAAGTCGGATCGTGGGCTGGTTCGTATGCATGAGGGTGCCGTATTTTTTGGCTGGAAGTTCTTGCGGGTGGTGAGAACTTTGGATAGCATCTTCTAATGACGTATAAGGGTTTTTGTGACTCATGAGCATTGCTGAGTGAACGCCGAGAGTGGCTCGAGTTTGTTAGTCAATTCGGGCTTCAAGTTACCAGTTGCATTGTTCAATTTTCTCAGGAAGTGTAGTCTGTCATACAGTTGTAGTACTGTTTCAAAAATTCCGAACTTGTTATATCTAGTAGAGCTCACAAGTCATCACTCTGAGATGACGTTCGGAACGACTAGAAATATATGGATAGGGCGGATCTGGTGGGATATGTATTCGGGACATAGTAGTCTCAGACTGCTGCTAGCGGTACGAGACTAGGGACACAGCAACACAGCAATCTGCCGTTACCTTCACCACCCGCACTCTGGAACTGAGACCACCCCAAGCATAATTCCATATTACTATCACCATGAGCAACACAACAGTAAACGTGAAACTAACTCGAGAATACTACCAAAATACGTAATGAAAAAGAGTAAATCCGAGATGTGCCCTCCCCATCATATCTTACTATCCTCCCATTTGCCAAGGTTAAGTAGTGGCAACCCGCCGCCTTTCCACCAGCTGTAGGTACCTTCCAGGTTAATCTTACTCGACTGCCGAAGTCACGTCAAATTTCTGTGCTCCGCGCTTGGCAAGAAAAAGAGGCAGGTTGGAACCGGGGGTGGCCATGTGAATAAACAAACCTTTGGAATCTGCGTAATCGATAGTAAACAAACCGGATGAAGAGCGGAATCTTAGACGGAATAGCTGTTGAGAAGCTTGCTAGCACTTTCGGATCATAGCATTAATATTGGGCACTATGGAGCACTCGCTGAAAAACATACCACCCCTTTTCATATACCAACGACCAAGGCCTCAGCACCATCGCCGTTGCTGGGCGAGGTTCGGCCAATGCAAATTCATGTGCCATGGCCTCTGTCGACTCTTTTGAATCTAAATATATGTCCGCCTCATGAGGAAGTCCACTCCAAAATGACACGTCCGGCGGAGTTAATACCCTAATGCTGCTGCGGACAGTGTATATCCGAGTGAGTGCTTGTTGTTTCTGGCGTGCCGCAGTCGACAACCAGTATCGTAGGTTGGAATAGTCGTAAATGGGCCTATCCTATGACCCGGTGATCTGAGACTCAGACTACGCTTATAGATGTAGTCGAGCCGAGAGCCTGTCGGAACGGATGTAGTCCCTGCGTGGATCAGGACTGGGCCTCAAGAAAGAATTGCTAGAAACATACCGAGAGAATCCCCCTCCAATGGTAAAGGAAGAGCTTCTTTGCAGGGGACCTAATGTCGTCTTCAGTCGACACCATGCGCTAACACGGCCTCACGAATGACACTAGCTTCCCTTCATGCTTCTGCCTTCTGCAATAACATCTTAGAGTACCAAGACTTAGACTTAGTCATACCTCCTAACTGTAAAGTGTTCGGCCAGTGATATCACAAGGTCCAACCTAGGGATCCCGGGATAGCACCAAAGATGGCTCGGGCGAGACTTGAGACCACGTATGCCATTGGATATTTTGAGCCGTCCTGGGATTTGTGGGTGAGATCCTATGATTCAGAGCGTGCACGTGAGGAATGGGGCTTCGTCCGAGATGATACGCGGCTTGTTTCCAACTCCTCGTATTCGTCGTTGCTATTTCCATTTGTGTTATCCCAGTATGTCTGTCGCTGAGTGGGTCCACTTCTTCTTGAGGCTGGGCTGGGGTCCCGGGGACTGATACAATGAAGTTATAGTGCAGAAAGCTCACCGGAGCCAATCTGTTCGGTATCCTGAGACTAGAAGGAAGGAGAGCAGGTGTGTGGGACGAAAGTGCCTGAATGAAGATAGCCACAGACACGTGACCTTCAGCCAAAACAAAAGACGAAACATTATGCAACATGCCTTCAAATGAATAAAGGTACTTAAGTAAGTACTTACCTAAGTAGGTAATTACCCAAGGAGAAGGAAAGACCGGGTTTCGGAGGTGGTGCCTCAGCGAACACCACCGGCTGTCATCACTCGTCGTCAGCAGCGTCACTCGTCGTCAGCAGCGTCACTCGCCATGATCCGCGTCACTCGCCAGCAACCGCTCGCTCTAAAACCCACCCACCTCCCCTTGACCATAGTAACAACTCCTCCCCGCGCCCATAGCAGCACCTCACCATGTCCACCACCACAACATCCTCCCCGCATCTCCTAACCTTCCCCGACGAAATACTCCTCTCAATCCTGCACAACCTCGACATCCCGGACCTCTACGCCCTTTCCAAGGTATGTTCCTCCCCTCCTTCCCATGCTCCACTAACACTCCAGACCTCGCACCACCTCCGTACAACCGCCACGGACCCCCTTCTCCACCGCCACCGTCTGCAATCCGCAAAAGCAACCCTCTCCCACCTTCTCCAGTGGCCTCGCACGCCTCCACCCGCCCCCCTATTCCTAACCCCTCGCCAGGCAACACAGCGCGCGCTCTCCCGGAGCCTTGCAAAAAACAACTTGAAACGGAAACTGAGTTCTCGGCCGTCGTTGCCGGCGCTTGTTGAGCGTGGTGTCATACCCGCTGGAGGTATTGCGCCTGCGCTCGTGGGGAGTGTGCAGAGGTTGGAGAGGGAGAGAGTGAAGGATGTGGTTCGGGGACTTGTGGGGAGGGTGGGTATTGAAGAGGTTGCTAGGCGGGAGGGGTGGGAGTGGGTTCGGCCTGATGGGGAGGAGAGGGGGGTGAGGGTTAGGGAGCTAGCGAGACGGTATGAAGGGTTTAAGAGGAGGAGGAAGGAGACGAGGTGGGGGAGTGGGAGGTGTGTTAGGTGGGATCCGCCGAGGGGTAGGGTGTTGATGCTGAGGAGGTTTTATGAGAGGTTGGGGAAGGGGGTTACGGGGTAGGTTGTAGGGTTTGCTTTATGGGATTTGGGATGGGATTTGGGATAGGATATTGGTGTACTTGGTGTTTACTTTGACTTGGAGTTGTTGCTTTTCGGTCTAAGGTCTACTATCGAGCTCAGAATGTTCCTACCTAGAATACGTATCATGTTGCAAAGAAACGCTGGTTCAATCATTGAGGTACCCATTTATGTGCTCTATGACCGCTCGAAGACATTAAGGTATTGTAGGCAGGCTCGTAAATGCTCTACGACTCCTCTTCAGCATCCTTCGCAAGTCCATGTTCTTTCAACAGCGACATAATCTCTTCTCCGCTCCACAGATGATGATATACTTTTCCTTCAGCATCTTTTCCCACCGTAGCAAACTCAACTGAACCCGCAGTTAGCAATTGTGATAATCCGCATATCGGATCCGGGGCCATACTCTTCTCGCTGCTGAGCATGGTGCTGTCCATAGTCTTGCTCAGCACCTTGACGGCAATCGCACAGGCCTCCTTCAAGTCGCAGTCCTCCTTATAGTCCTGCTTCAATAAGCTCTGTGCGGATGCGTTGTTGGCACCGACAGAGGTTGCTTTCCATCCGCCGTAGTTGCCTGAAGGGTTGGACTGGTAGAGCTGGAACTGGCGTTGCGCATCGTAACCAGCATAGATGAAGGAGACACCGAAGGGACGGAGACCTGTGTAGCACATGTGTTAGCCTCCGCGGCGGCTGGAGGTGGGGGAACAGATACGAACCTCCGTGTTGAGTGTATCCCTGCTTCAAATCACATAGTCTCCGTACCAGCTGTTCACATGGGATATCTTCGTTATACGTCAAGAGATAGTTCTGTGCCGCCTGCCGAGCATAGTTGATGAGGATGTTTGCATCGGCTGTCATTCCAGCAACAGCGCAGATCATATTACTAGACACCACAGGACCACATCAGCACAAGCTCTAGTATGTACCAGAGATTCAGCAAGACGGATGGAAAACCTACTCGTTGAGGATGTACAGCTTCTCAGCGCTCGTGTCCTGCTCTAGCAATTTGCTAGTCACCTTCCTCTCCGCCGCAAGGACAATTCCATCCTTTGCCAACACACCCAGTGCGGTTCCGGCGTGTGAGATGGCTTCGAGCGCGTATTCGACTTGGTAGAGACGTCCCTCGGGGGAGAAGATGGTAGTCTAGTTCGAGTTTCCCGGGGGAGGGTGTCAATTACATTCCAGTACCCCAACCCCAACCAGATGGACGTGGGAGGATACGCACTCTTGAATCGTAACGGCGGGACATGGTCGGATGGATTCAGCAACGTACGGTTGGATGGAAAGGATGGTGATGGAAATGAGGATGGCGGAGGTGATGCGGGTGGTGGTGGAGGTACAAGCAAGCAAGTAGTTAGTGGAGTCGCGGCTCAAATAGATGCACGCCAAGCGAATTCTTTACAACCTTGCGCTCTCTCACATCACCATCATTCGCCTCCAGTCTCCTGTCTCTAGATTATGGCTTCTCTACCACCGAAGCCGCCGCCTCCGGCTCAATCGGCTCCGCCCCTGCCATCTGGATGGACCGAACATAAAGCACCTACAGGCCTGTACCCAATACACCTAGAAGCTTAAGCAGTAGCTAACGAACCCAGGCCACTCTTACTATTACAATGCGCAAACAAAGACTTCAACCTACACGCGCCCCGTTGCAGGCCCCTTACCTCCACCCGTCCCTGTTCCGCCGCACTATACACCGCCACCACAAAGGTTTGGTCTCGGACAACCACCCACCGCAGGCCCGTTTGCACCCGGCGCGCCACGATACTCGTCACCCACAGGGCCCTTCCCAGTCGCCGGCCACCAGCTTCCGCATTGTCCCTACTTCCAAGGAGGGCACGGAAGTGGTGGTCCGCAGGCTCGAGGGACCTTTCGTCCTCCACCGCAAGACCGTCCAAAGAAGAAGCGCGTAATCCCTGGAGCAGAGCCGTGGGTCCTGGTAACGACAAAGATGGGGAGGGCCTTTGTGCACAACCTCTCCACCAAGATCTCGCTGTGGAGCGCGCCAAAAGATGTGCAGGAGAAGATTGATGTTATGCCGCCTGTGGTCCGCGAGCAGGAGAAGCGGGAGCGCGCAGAAAGAAGGAAGAGGAGGGCGGCGGAGAAGGCGGCGGCTGAGGCTGAGGCGAGAAGGCAGAAGTCTGTGTCGGTGGTGGCGGAGAAGGGGGATGCAGGGGAAGGAGGAGCGGAAGGTGAACCAACCACCAAGAAGCCGCGGTTAGAAGGGGACCAAGAAGACCAAGGAATGGATGAAGTGGAAGGTGAGGAGGAGGAGGAGGAAAAGGAGGAAGAGGAGGAAGAAGACGAGCAGCCTCCACCAAACCAGCCCCCAGCCGCCCAAGAATTCACCGAAGAAGACATCGCCTGGCAGCTCGAAGCCATGGCCGAACAATACGGCCTTGAAGAAGAAGACTTTGAAGAAGGCGACGAGCTAGCGCCAGAAGAGAGCACAAACCTGTTCCGCGAGATGCTCGAAGAGTACTCCATATCCCCCTACAGCACCTGGGACGACGCGCTCCCGCGCTTCGTCGACGACCACCGCTACACCGTCCTCTCTACTACCAAAGCGCGAAAAGAAGTCTTCACCGCCTGGTGCAAAGACAAATCCTCACAACTCCGCCAGGAAAAGGAAAAAGCAAAGAAAACCGATCCCCGCATCCCGTTCTGGGATTTCTTGAATGAACATACAACTAGCAAACTGTTCTGGGCGGAGTTTAAGCGCAAGTGGAGGAAGGAACCTGCAATGAGGGATTCGAAATTGTCGGACAAGGAGAGGGAGAAAATGTACCGCGATTATGTTGCTCGTTTGTACCCCCCTCCCAATAACCTCCTGTTTCCATTACTCACAGTGTGTAGGAACCAAAGGCTCAGAACCAGTTCGTGAAAATGATCTCAAAAAACTCCTAAAATCCATCTCCTCGTTGTCGAAGCAGACTACACTCCTCACACTCCCCGACAGCGTCATTGCGGATGTGCGCTACGTGACAGCGCCAGAATCTTCGCGCGAGAGGATCATCACAGAGTACCTCTCGACGCTTCCGGATGCGCCCATGAGCGAGGCGGAAAGGAAAGAGAACGAGGAGCGGGAGAGACGCGAGAAGGCGTTGAGAGAAAGAGAGTGGGCAGTGCGACAGGAGAAGCGGAGGAATGCGACGGAGGAGGCGGCGGCGAAACAGTTTTTGAAGGAAGAGGAGGCGGCAATTGAGAGAGCCAAGAAGGTGGGCAAGAAGGGCCTATTGGGGCATTTGAAAAAGGAGGAAGAGGCGCCCCCTCCGACGTACGAAGATGTGTAGTGTATTGAGTGGTGCATTATAGCTAAGTGAGGTACTTAATTGGATGTTATGGAATCATCTATGTTTACAAATGGACTATGGAATTCTAGTGTTTCATTCTCCGGATTGCAACCTGCACTTTGGATCATTTGCGTGCAAAGTATCCAGTAGGATACAGCGAAAAAAGGATAGGAGGGAATAAAAGTTGCACTTAACGCCTGCTGTAAGCCCAAGTATATATGTTCCGACCCATTGGCGAGCACACCAGTTCACGAACCGGACAAGAGATTGCAACTGGTCAATTTATGTGAACCCTGACACATTCAAATACATCTACAATTCCGGGAGTGACAGTGATTCCCTCCAGTTCAACTGTTATTATCAATTCACTTAGTATTAAGCTTTCCTTTGCTCTCGTCCTCCCGCTGCATATTGCTCTGATGAGGGCAGCTCATTGTTCGCCACAGTTGTGCCAGTTGCCTCCTGCTTACCAGAAACCCCAAGAACCCAGTGATAACCCACCTCTAGTCACGATGAAATAGACTTACTATGGATATGTATTCATTCTTGAAGTAGCTGCAATGCCGTTTTCTTGCAGTTGCAGGAGACAACTAGCCTTGTTACCTGTAAACGCCTTTACTGCAGTATGAGCAAGAGTAATCTTGCTCTCTAGATTAAATTTCTGGTTTCTAATGCCCTAGCTCACATGGTCATATACTGGTTCCCAGTTCGCGAACAAGCAAAGTCCGCCTATCGATCAGAACATATACATACCCTTAAGCTATAATAATACTACCCAAAAGGTAGAAATACAAGAAACAATGCCATACGCAATCCGTGCAATGTAAGTATTCATTAACGATTCATTTCAACCCCATCCCCTCAACCTCGTCAAGATTATCACTGTTTCATCCCTATGCCACACAGGCCTCCGTCAGTAAGAAGCGGCATTAGAAGGAAACAAACACCACATACCAATTCGACGATCCCCTTAGAGCCATGAATCTTCCTCGCGTCGTTTTCATTCAATCCCTAGCAAGCGTTACTATTGATCGTCTTTGAAGCAGTCGAGAATATACGTACCCCAAGCTTTTCTCCTCTTAGGAGTCATTCCAAGAGTTCGATGTAGTGGGGCTGGATAGAATGGTCAAACTCTCTAATGATCTTAACCATAGTCCCCAGGTTCATCTCATGCACGCCTTTTTTCAAGCTCCCTTCCAATGCCGCTGCTTGTGTCCTTTGCTGCATAGTTGATCTGCGTCTTTGGTTCGAATTGCGAGAAATACGCTTGGGCAGCACTACTCAACGAACCGAAGTTTGAAAGAAACGTTCCTTTGTCTACGTTCTTAGGATATTGGCCTCCCTGCATCGCTACGTTGAATGCAGCGGATGTAAGAATGCGGATTGTAGTAATTCGCCCCACTGCCTACAATAACATCAGAGGTGAAGACAAAACTTAGAGAACCAAACTTACCAGTGAGTCTAGAGCCAATATCAAATTATCGGCCTCGTTCCGTAGTCCTTGGATCATCTGCATAGACTGATGACGACTGGCACCAGAAGCACCTCGCCGAGAAGCGGCGGTTGGAAGTTAAGCTTAGCTTACCTGCGCATGTTCCTGAAGAAGTGATCTCAGCTTCGGGGTGGGCACCACAGAGCTTCCTTCGCTAGCGACTCCGCCTTCAGGAGATGTCTTCACAAAGAACTGTTCATTCATGCTAGGAATCGATTTTTAACAGCAGCTTTAACTTCTTGTAATGAATAACTACTCTCATTCATATAGAGACTCTTTCGAAGATTGATATTGGTTGAGTAAAATCTGTCCGCGACAAATACAGGAACCTTAACAGTAGAGTAGCAGGGTTTGGGACAGGAATGGTTGATGCAAAGGAGAAGAAGTGGAAAGAAGAGTGCAAGTGCAACGTTCTGACTTGTGCAACCTTAAACTCGATGTCCATAAATCCATCAGCGTTTCTTGTGCCAGAGAATATCAGAACTTAGGTCTGGAGGGATCCCACCCTGCATGAGGACAACGAAATAGCGTGCATCTCCAACGAGTTAGCCATCCACTTATAATCAGTGTTCAGCACGAGACAAAGCATATCAACGAGAACGGGGTCGACATCTTCAGGGGCAAAGTAAAAATTGAGTTGATACGGGTCAAGATATCCGGTGGTGGTTGCATATATGCATTTGCATTTATGACTGCTTCCTGTTCCCACAAGCACACAGTCTTAAGGGTTTTCTCTCGTCTCTCTATCATCACTACAATATACACGCACGGTATCTTCCAATAAAGTAACAGTGGTTTTCAGTTGCACCAGGGGTGATATAGGATGACTGAAGACTGCCGAATCTCGAATTTCCACCGATCAATTCGGCGCTGGAGAGGAAAGCAGCATCAATTCACGTTGAATGGACGTCTGTGGCACCGCAGGAATGGGTTACGGAATCTAGAGCGGCAGTAAAGAGCGCCGTGCATTGAGTTACAGCTGGGTAACGAAAAATACGTATACGAAGAGGGCTGAAGACCTTGGCCTGGAGTCTCTCATAGTATCCTTACTTGCTTGCTTTCCTTGCGCACAACAAAAGGTTATATAAAGTATTTTTAAAAAAGCAAAGCCCGTGCGGAGATGGCAGAGCTGCCACCTGATTTGGGGCGAAGCCAGTGCGGGAGTGTTCCGCTCATTATTGCAAATCACCGGATAGATCAACCAGCAATACAAGATAACTATAACTGAGTGGCACAGTTAAATACTACAAGACTGATATTTTCTCATCTCACAGGATATCCCCATTTAACTCTTGAGTATTTAGCTGAGACACCATCTACCTCGCCCGGCTCCCTAGTTTCATCCTTGTCTCATGTGCTCCGGAACTTCTGCTGCAGTGTTGGTTTGTACTGTATACAAAGAGGTTAGGTTCTTGAAGTATATATTGCCTAGTTCATTAATCTTAGTTAGGATTTTACCATCTTTTCGTTTTCAGTCTTGAAAGAATCCCAGCGCTAGCTAGAATCATCTTCGACAGAATAGTAAATTAAGTCTTCGACTTCAGCCCTGAGAGAATCCCAACGCTCTTGATATTTACCAGAACCATCCCCGAATAAGTAGTAAATTAACTAAAGCCTTCTCGACATCTGTACGGCTTACCACTGGAGCTAAAAGCTGCCTAAATTCATAAACTAACGTTAGCAATATTCATTGATATTAGTATATTTTCGATCCAACATTTCCTGTTTGGGTGCCCAGATAGTGTCGAATGTCTACCTTTCCGCAAGTGAGTTTCTAGCTAGCGTTACACACAAGACTGAACGAGACGGGACTGGTCTGTGCCTAGAGACTTACCGTCCCCCAATGGTGGGAGGCTTTAGAGGAGTTGTACCGGGACTCTCGAAACCTTGTCTCTTAGGATGGTAGTGGTGGTGATGGAAGCCGGAGCACGCATTATGGCCCGAGAGTTAACAATCTCCTAAGTCGCCGTATCTTCAGTAAACAATCCGTGAGGCTATTAACAGTCTCTCAGGTGGCTGACCTCCGTGCAAGCTGCACTCCAAGTTCCCCCGGCCATTCTCTAGCATCAAGGTACTATCGTATAATCCCGATAATAAGCCACACGGCTCATCAAAAAGTCAGCTAGGTCGTTAGTACCCGGGATATGAGATTGTATCCAAAAATCTCGCGAGATCTCGTCCTAGGCAGAGATGGTCCCGGCCTGTCCTGAGCCAATATTTCGAGATGAAGTGCCCGGAAGTTCCGTCTTATGTACGATACTATCTCTAGCGAAGTACTCTATGCGGCTGACCGGTCATAGTAATATATTGAAGGCGACGAAGTAAGTTTGATGATTTCGTTAAATTTAAGAATGTTGTTATATCTGCCAACACTTGTCCGTATTAGCACGTACGCGAGTTTCTGAGCAACTCACTAGTGCTTGCGCTAGTATTAGCTAAAATTCAACATCTGTTGTGTGCGCAAGTACCAGTATAGCCTGTATCTATATGACTGTATTCGTAAGTAGTTCAACTGCAGATATGTGCCAATACAGACGAGTGGCTGTATCAGTCTGTACCACGCGGTACCGGATGGGTGATGGTGGGAGGCTACGACATGGCCTCTTCCTTTGTTGGATTTGGGGTAGCGGGGGTTTAATATGTCATACCCGCAAGCGGGTGAATACAATATGATTACAAACGCGGTATTGGACAATGTTATTTTAGCAGTCATATTCAATACTTTTGCATCAGCGATTACTAATGTCGCACCGTACCCAAAATTAGCCGTTGGTGAACACTAGCAAACCCTCCGGCATCTTGTGGTGGTCACTGGCAGTCGATATGGGTTTCTTTCGTGCCGTACGATACCTCGTAGCGCCTGGGAAGTCACACATACTGTGATGTCGGCATGCACTCCAGTGTTTCTTGGTACCGCTCGGTACTTTTGGCACAGCAACTGTGTAGCAACGGTGCAGTATCAATCTGTAGTTGCTAATACAGGCTGATCGATATACCTCATTACCGGTGACTTTCACCTTAAATCACTCGCTTTCGGGGAGTTGGACTTGCGAGTATGTAACGTAGACCACAATTGTCAACATCGCAGCAAGGCCTTTCAATAGGTATTTCCCAATGGCGGGGGTAATTTCAGTTTCACAACAACAATGTATGCAGGATTGCCTTGCGTTAATCACCTGTGTTCCGCTTTCCCGCTTTGCCTTTAAACACCACAAAACCCATATCGAGCGGTTCAGTGCCACCATCATGTACAATCCGTCACTACTTCAACAATGTTGACGCGATACGACAAGGACGACGGCAGCTGATCAATAAAATCGAAGCCCCAAACAGATGAGAGAAGGTTAAAGTCAGTTCACGTCAGCGCCGGTCGAGATAGAGCCAGTACGAAAGAGAGGAGTGGTGTAGGAGTCTTGGTTGTATAATGAACTGGGTTTGTTTTCAGTCTATGAACCTAATGTACTAACGTCGTACAAAGGAGATATCACGACTCTACAAATGGCGACTACGGTGAAGATGTGTTTCTGCTAAGGTAGGAGGGTTTTAGAGGTCGAAACTCGAGGGTGACTGGGCATAATAGAGCTCGAGTGACACATAGATGATAGCGAGGCGTTCGTTAAGCACTACCATCAACAGGCCACGAAAATCCACATAAATACTACTCCACGTATGTTAGGTCTACATACAGGATTCAATTCATCCGTCCTTCTCATTGGATGATCCATTTGAGGAGTGTTGCTTGGTGTTTTATAGGGTTAATTTGGTGAGGTTAAACATGTTTCAGCCTTCCTCGTCCTTCCTCCAATCACAGGTACCAGTCCGTCAGATAGAGGTTAGGTGTAAAGGATCCAACACAACCGCAAGCACCTCGCAGGAACGTTCATACAGCCTGAAATGTCCCACTTACCCAATCACGAGGTTCAAGACAGCACCTGAATGTCCTACATTATAAGGCTTTGCATATCGTCCAGTAGATCCGGGTCCACGAATCATCTGCCGAATTGAATTTCTGGGACTGCTAAGAACAAACGTAACTCGGATTGGGTACCGGGCTTTGAAGGTGACGATAGCGAAGACAACATTAACAGCTCCTGGTAGGAAATTCTCGGAGAATTTTGTGCAAAAGAGCAGCGGAAGCTTCGACTATCCCGATTGATCACTCGTGACCAATATCCATCACCGGGTCCAATGTGCAACGCAAGGTCCCAGCCCACTTGATCTTTGGCCATATCTTCGTTTCACGCCATACATACCCCGGTACTACAATATACAGTCTTAGATTCAAACGACCGTAGCAACAGTGGAGGTTCGTGCGCACGGACCTCTACGAAATGGCGGGTAACAAGGCTAAAATGACCCGACATAGGGCGAGTGTTACAATTGCCGAGGTCCCAAGTAATGCTCAGGGAGGTAGATATGGAGTGATACTGGCAGTAACTGAGTCAGCGGAGAGGAGGAAACTGAGAGATGGCGGACGAAGATATGGCAGGCAAAGATTATGAGGTGCAAGGGAAATTGTACTCAATATCTAGTTTATCCATTCATTTGACACCAATAAGATGAAAGTCCTGCTTGCACATCGTAGCAACTAAAATAACCGCCGCTGTCGTGTGTATTGGAAGTGTTCCATGAGCTTTAATTGTGAGTCTTGTAACCAAAAGAACTATTCAGGACCTCAGGGCTTTTGGCGCCGTTAAAAGAGGGGTATGATAAGGGCGAACGGCAAGTTTGAAACAGGTGTGATTATGGCCTTGTCGTGTCAGTTGGTCCGTCCAGGGAGAGTCAAAACCGATCCTTTGCTTCAGCATCTCGAACAATAGCCGATGAGCTGAGTGGGGCTGTAGGTACTCTAGATGAATGCAGCAAATGTCTTGAGGCGGGAGCGTATATCCACCGTTCGTTGGGTCCGTTCTGAAGGTGTGCCATGCTGAGAATAAGGAGACTGGAGTTCGATTCTTGAAGTCTAGGGCGGGGCCAGGAAGCTTCGTGAAGCGAGGAAGTTGATGTATAAGTGATATCGAGTAAAGTCTTGAAATAAGTGGTCTGTTGAGCTGGAAGAAGAGGGTGAACACCCGCGGTCGCTGCGTGCTTCCTAACTGACCCCTCTGATTCTACGGCATGATGGTAGGCCTAATATTTGCCTTGTTTAAGAATATATTGTAATCAAAGGATACCTAATTTACTTTCCAAGAGTTTGACTTGGAGTTTAGGCCGGTTTGTTTGTTTGTTTTGTTTTATTCATACTGTATTCACTCTAACTAGAGTATGACAAAGTTTAGGCCGGTTGGGCGGGAATAGTTGGTGGAAATATCAAAATATTCGTGCGTCACTCGGTATCACTCGAACCCCTCGTCACTGTTTCCCCGCCTTTACGGTCCTTGCTTTCTCCTTGGAGAGTTTTACGAGCGCATAAAAGACTTGTAAGCATAATACAAAAACCAGAAATGCCAGTTTCATTTTGTCTTTGATTTCTGATATTTCACTGAATTTTAGATCAACTCTGACTAAAGTCTACCGCAAAGCATGTACTTGACAAACTAGTGGCCTATAAATCGAGTAACAAAGCTGCTATATTCTGTGGGCACTTGATGGCCTCGTGATCATATCTATTGGGACCATCTTGGGTACCCTAATTGTCTGCAATTGCGTGGTGAACCCCTTCTCGAAAAGCCATGCCACATGTCATCTCGTACTCTCCGTCTCACCACCGCCGCGATTTTTTTTAGAAATTCCCGGAGCAGCGGGGTACTGATGCAGTTCTATTTTTCTTCCAACTTGATCCCCATTCTGACCACTCCATCCATCAACGGCGAGCTCAATACCAACAGAACAACCTTGGAACCAATACCAGATGCGCCAAACCAACTCTTCATTGGCGTTTATGGGCGTGAGAGCAGTTTCACCACGCCATCCATGATGCATCTTTAGGCACCCAGCGGACAGTCGTCCTTGCCCATGGCCGACCAACCACAGGCCAAAGCACTCACCAATGCATATCCATTCCGACCATCTCAGGCTGTGGATCCCCAAATGAGCGACCGGTTAGGTCATTCTGCGTTCTCCTATACTATATGGTCCAAGCGGGTGGCGATGTGGAAGGAGAATGTATGTGAGTAGGACGTCTGCTAGCCCCTGACATATTAACCCAGGAACACTAACTTTCCAGTTGAGAAGAGGAAAGAATCGATGTGGCGTTTGCCACTAGTTAGAGATGCCAATTTTTCGATTGATATCTGGATTTGCGTTCGACGGCCGACATACAAGCGTACGGACTGCCTTCGGGTGTACTGCGGCTCGAAACCACGCTGCAGTGAACTGCATGGGAACCTGACTGGCGTAAGCTATAAGTGGATGGAACAAAGACTAAAGAAAGCTGCTTACTATACAAGACGAATACTAGTACCCACATTGAAGTTTGCATCGGGGATTGCTTGCATGGTGTTTGGGTTGACGATGAGGTCTTAGTATGGCAGATGCGGGTTCGTATACAGCAAATTGAACGGACGATTGGGATGCATATTGCCTATAATGGGGGCCATGAAAGACACGCCGCTGATTGAATAGACCACAATATGTATTGAGCCCTTGAAAGCTCTATTGTAAATAGGGTATGTCCTTCCCATAATTTTGCATCACTATTCCACTATTATTATTACTCCTAATAAGACAAAAGCTAAGGGAAAGTCATCGACCCAGTGCCGAGCTCATTTTCTCGCTCACTCGCTCACGATTTCTTCACACTACCACCCACACCCATCCACACCACCTTGAAGTCACGCCTCAATAGCCGTGTAGCTTCCGCATGCATATGTTTCCCGTGACGCAATAGATATGCATGTGCTACCGGCAAGCGTACATTTTCCTTATCGTCAGCAGGATGGAAGTGATTGCGGTCCCTCAAGCTGGGACATTGAGACAAATGCCATTTCCCGGCGTGATAGCAACACTGGAGGAAACACAGTAATCTGGCTCTGATTCCTTCCTGACTCTTCAGATACTTGGTAGCTTCGGACGTGGGCTCGGGTTGTCGTCCGAATCTCGCCTGTTCCACAGCGCCTGAAGGTAATAGAAGAGGAGAAGGAGCCTATTGCTCCCACGACTGGACGGATGTCGCCCGGTCTAAAAAGCGGGGGAGCCTATATTACTATCGTCACCACTGTATTGCCAGCAGCTTTCCTCGTTTTCCTCTCCCACCATCACCACTCATTCAAGCATATATTGCCCCCAATCAACTCTGGTTTCCGGGGTGCTAGGTTGGAACATACATACATACATAACATGCGCACATTAGGGGAAACCCATTACTCAATTGCTCGCATAGCTTCTTGCAGGAGCATTGTGCGCTACGGGGTTTCCGGTTTTCGGTTTTACAGAGTGTTTGGGAATTTCACGCAATCTGCTGGCTAGTTGGGGCCGGGCAAGGGCAGAATCTGGGTGGGCAATACCCAGCCTTTCAACCTGCAGGAGGTGAGCGGCGCACCAGTGGATCAAGACTTCGTTGGCCTCCGGCCCTGCTGCTTCCCATCATCATCGTCCACCCTATCACCCATGAGTGGGGGATCAATTGAAGCGGGCGAGGAGAGGTAATAGGAAGGAGTACCGAAAGCTCAGAATTCGGCTTCCGCTTAATCTCTCTATATCTCCTATAGCTCCTGGCCGATCCCTATAGAGCATTGTTTGGAGATTTAAAAATTTTACCTTCAATCCCACTCGAAAAAGGCAATCATTTTGTCTTCTGCGTCCCCTTCAAACGCTGGAGAAAGGAAGAAGGAAAGAAAAAACCACGACACCACCAACACAGACATGTCACGACGCACACCCTCTTGCCACCGGATATCTTTGCTTAACAGCAACGGGGCCTGTAGCATGGCTCCCTTCAAGGACCATTCTGTGCCGGATGAACTGATGGTGGGCAGCCAATCCCACCGCAACGACGCAAACTCTTTCACACTCAAAGACCCGAACCAATTGTAGGTACCTCGATGCCCGTGCATCACACCACAGTAGCCAGCAAGCCAGCCAGCCAGCCAGCCAAATCCCGCACCCACCATGTTCACTACTACCAGCTCATGGTCTCACATGAGACTGTAGGCTCCGACAAGGGACGACAGAATGTACACCCACCCACACATAATGCACGTAAACGCACCCCATCGGTCTCTGGAAGACATCATACATCTGCTACTTGCTGCGGACACCCATCCCCCGGTCATCCCTCCACTACTACCACCCACCCCACTTGGCGAACCGCAGCAATGATGGCGGTGGTTGCGTGTAACTTAAACGCACCCCAAACACGCACGTACCACACACGTATGTTCCTTCTTCTCCTTCTCCAGGATCGGAATTTACCAGCCCCGCCTCCTTCATAATGAGGGCATCCCAAAAATAAGGCATCAGACCGAGTCCTGGGATGAGGAGGAACGAAAGGAAGAGAAGGCGGAAGAGATAGATTAGCATCCACTCTCTACTCCCTTAGTCCAGGAAACAGGAGATGGAAAGAGATGCTAATGCTCCTGGATGATCAATGATGGGCGTCAGCGGTGGGGGAGAGGGGCAAAAGCAAATCACCAGGGTTAGAATCTGCACGTCCACGACGACCCAACCTAGCCAAACCCAGGCCAGCCCTAGGATAAAATCTCCATTCCGGACCAGCCAAATGACAACATTCTATTGCGCTTCTAGAAGGAAGTGAAGGCAAGTTTGCTAACAAGGAAGGTACCAAGGTATAAACAAGGAGAAAGGCGGACGATCGGGGGTAAAACTCTTAAACAAAGCCGTTAACATGTTGTCAAGAATAGTACATACATCATACAGAGGCAGAGCAACGGCACGAGATTTGTTTTCACCTGTTGGCCCTGACTTTAGATTGTGCGCCATCGTATATTGTCTGTATATACTTAGTATATATGGCATATGATAATCTACTTTCTTCTTCCTTCTGCCAGGTGGAACTTAGTTGGTCTAGTAGCCGCTCCGGGCAGCGTACAAGACAGAACAGGCAGTTATTCCAACATCTGGTATGAATAGAAACAAGGCGGGGTGCAAAGGTGTGTGATGTGTCTTTCCGACCATCCATGGCCATCCTCACGCTTTCTTCGCAAATTCGGTGTTACTTCGCCGATTGAGCTAGTCGTGGCGAAGTCGAAGTAGGTAGCATGGATCACGGGGGCTTTTGGAAGGGAATAGTGTTCTTGATAGTGCTGAGGGGAGGGATCGATCTTTGGAACAGACGAAGCTAGGTCAGATATCGGTACATCCTATAGCCCAGAGCAGCGGCAAAAAAACAATACTCTCGAGACGGCATTGACAACACAGATAGCGGCGGCGGCAAGACAGGCAGGCAATGTCAATCTACTTTGAGCTCCGACACAAACAGAACAAGGTGAGAGGTATTTGTTGACTATTGTGAATTCGAGGTCACGCTTCTTGGGACACTTTTGGAGAATTACCAGATATGGATATTTACAACGTTTTTGTGTCAATGCAACATCAGGTAAACATTTACTCGAGTACGTTCGAGGCGCAGAAAAAGAACCATCCTCATAAACCGGACTGGTCGAGGTACGTACTACCATGACCCCGTGCTTGGGCAATAATAGCGGCAGCCTAGAAATCGCCCCGGAATCTCCGTTTTGGTTATCGTTAGGCATAAACTTCGCCATCGGTTCACAATCAATAAGCACTATATCCCAACCACAACAAACGCAATGGCGTGCACATATAATAATAGAAATATTATCACGGGGTTTCCACTGCACAATGCGAATGATATCAAACACCCACCTCACGCCAAGATACAATCTAGTATTTCCTCGGCTTTGTTCCTTCCCAGAGCAACAATAGAGCATAACAATCGGAATTTATTGTACCTATCTATCAAGACATTGGCACCCCACAGCCTACTTAGGCTGTTTTTTGGGCTTCATGATTGCTGACTATAGTATCTATCAATATAACCCCGGCTCCAAGTCTGTCTAAAGTCTGCCTTCCCTCATTCTCTCGTCCGTTTGTCTGCCTTCCAGCCCTTCCTAAAACCGTAAAACCGCTGTGAACTATCCCATTTTGACTGTCTGCCCTGCCCTCCTGTAAGTGTAATTGCGTGCATGTACGAGTGTTTCAATCTTTCCCGGTCAATTAGATCCGGGCTATCGACCACTTACAGACGTAATCCCAATACCTGCTGCCATGATTAAAATGTCAGTGGAAGCACTCGCCGCAGATGGAAGTGCGGAGAATATCCCCAACTTCAACCCAGGCCTCGGAGCAGTACTTTTTGCCACCCGGATAGAGTAGGGAAAGAGAACCCCAGCTATGGCACAGTAGTTCTGCCTGGTTGACTAGTAAACGACCTCAAGCGGTGGACCCTCCGGTACAGAAGCAGGAATCATGGGATCCATGAATCGACGTTCGCTTCGGTAGCTGAAACAGTTGACAGCGACGCAAACCAGCCGTAATGTGCTCATGCCTGATCCATCTCTCGATCCTGTTCAACAAAACTATATCAGTAAATCCCGGTCCAACAAAGCAAAGAAATAGAATGGCTAGCCTTCAGGCAACAACCATCTTCTGAAACAGATTGAGTATAACCCTTTCAACCGTCAAATCAGCATCTTGTTGACCACACCCCGTTTGCCACGTCAGATGGGGATAACCTTTCCCCTAGCGTCAGCTCGTTTACACGAGATGCTGATGCTGTTGGAGTGCCAGGATAGAAATAAAAAGTGATGAGTATGAACGGCTGCACGGATATCAATTCATGCGTAGAATTTCCCTTATCTGCAATGTGGAAAGACGGAAAACCGAAGAGGCAAAGCCGTCGGAGGTAGCATACCACCCTCGCAAAAAAAAGGAGGGGTGCATGCCATCGATAATCAGCTGAACGCATCGAGACCCGAAACAAAAGGTGCGTCTTTTGTGGAAGCCAATCCGAGTCCTCGAACGGCCAGTACCCCAAGTTTAACACCTAAGCACCTATAGTCTTGTGACTTAATGTGCATAATGCGCAACTCTTTTCCAGACGAATGGTAGCAATAGTAGCTGACAGCCGTACTCTTGTCGAACCGCATTGAACTTGACAAAAACACCTTGTGTAAAACCTCAATTCAACCGGCTACTCCGGCCCCTCCAAGGTGCAAGATAGGACCTCTCCGGCAGTAAGTGTAGGTTGAGGCTAGGAGTTGTATGAAGAAGTGGGGTGTCAGGACGACAAACGGGGCAAAACGAACCGGCTCCAGGATGATGTAGGTGTAGGGGGTGTGCTGATGAAAGGTGAGGGATTTCGACAGCGTATTTTCTTGGTCTTTGTTTTGGTGTGGAGTATCGAATGTCTGACCATTTTGATGGCCGGGGTTTGGGGACAAGAAGCCACAATTCATGCGTTGCATGAACACACCCCCAAGTAGTGACGAAGACAATTCCTCCCCCTCGAAGGATCCTTGAAATGACATCTCGTGCCACCGAGCAGACGGAAAGTAGTGTCAAGGCCATAAATATCCACCACTGAACAGCCGCCCCTGGATTCTCCACACAGGCCATGCAATACCGTCCCGTTCATCACATACACGTGATAGCAAGTTTGCATTCCAATCTATCAGCTTCTGCAACGATAGGTGTGCCAGCAGGGGTCGAAATATCGGAGTAGCAAGCTCAAAACACCTCCTCATATTAAGATGTATTGATACGAGTGAGACAGTGTGAAAAGCGGGCTTGCCGCGTCTGATGAGGGGTAAACGGCAGGAGGGGACACAATCGACATCCAGTGTCAAATAGGAATACGGGCTGTTGCTTCCGTGCAATGGGAAACGGGGAACCACTGGCGAGGGCCCTGGGCCAGAAGCGAAGAAGACCGGAGGGAGGTGGGGAATCGACAGGGGTGGTGGCCAGCATGAATGACGATCGTTGTCGGTCTGTCGTTTTGTGCCCCAATTCTGCTTCATTGAGGTGCGCTGTCCGTGGCGGGGGTTTCGAGGAGGGCGTTCATGGTTTGACTAGCTCGAAACTGGTCAACTCAATTCCTGCAGTGTGTATCAAACCCTTCAGCCGAGAAGAGGCAACATACCCATTGAACACATCGAGCATCAGAAAACATAAATACCCCCTCTAGATTCCAGCTCAAATGCTCCTCACCAAGCACCATCTCCAAGAACAAACATCATCTCCAAGATCTTCATCCTCAAACACATCTTGATTCTTTTGCCGCTGTCTGCATCTTCGTTGATAGCTTGCACATCTTCGCCCTCTTTCATCGACATCCTTTCCCACAAGATATCAATCGACAAAACACTCCCTCCTCAAAACACAAAACAACCATGTGCTTCTACGATCAACAAATCTTCACCTGCGGCGACCACAAGTGGGGCCGCTTCCGGGCCCATTGCAACAAGGAGTACCGGACTGGCGAAACTTGCGGCATGAAATTGATCTTCGAATCGTCTCGCGTCTCAACCAAGTGTCCAATGTGCAAGAAGTACGAGGTTGTCTGGCGAAAGATAGCCCAAGCCAAGGAGCGTGTGGCACGATGGGAGGCTGAAGGCATCAACCCCGTTTCGACCGACAAGGAATGGGCCAACATTGTCCAATGGCAGAGGGAGTTGAGGGAAATTGAGACGACGAAGCAGACCAAGATGAGGACGATATAGGCAGATGTTTCGGCGATTTGTTTCAGGGGGTTTCTTTTTTAGCGCACGCATTGGTGACGGGTCTTGTTATGTCTTTCCTTTCGCTTGTGGTAGTTCGTTTTATTCCTGTTATTTGGGTGGCGGGTGCTGGTTTGGTTAAGAGTTTTTTTGGTGAGGTGAGGTTGGAAGTTGGAGGTCGGAAGTCGGAGGATACGCCGAGTGAGCGCGTGGTGAGCGCGTGGTGGGGACGGTCCGGAAACTGTCAATCATTTTTCTATAATTTGCTTATGTTTTTCTGAGTTTGTAATGACTGAATGAATTGAGCAATCTTATGGAGCCGCCGTGCTAACTGGTGAATGTTTCGAAATGTAGAAAGTGTTTGGTGATATTCTGGTTCACGTGGTAGGGCGGGGAACACCCAAAAATAGTAACTGGGCGACTCCCAAAACGACCTCCGCTCGAGGTTTCCGGGCGCGAGTCTATGAAGCATGATCAGTAGGAAAAGATAAAGAACTTGGGGTAATTCCAGTACCTTCCCCGACCTCTGGGGTTGAGCATCGATAGTATAAGTCTGGTCGTTTCCGTCTAATAGCCTGAAGTGAATATCCGAATGAAACAACCATCATGTCGTTTAAACTTGAAAACTTTGGCGAGGGGGTATAGCTGCGAGTTCCCTACGAACAGTCCACCTTGGTGATGCTGCTGAAGCAGGCTCAGAGGAGTGCCCGGCACGGAGAGAGGTTCGAGGAAAAGAAAGAAGGTTGAAGGGGAAGACAAGGTATTAAGAGCCGTTACCACACCAAGTGGTCACGAGGATTAGGTCTGCCAAAAAGCCAAACCCCTCGGCCGCCGCCCCCCCCCCCCCCCATTTGCGCCGCAGGAGTCTGACAATCATACTAAATGTTGGATAAATCTCCTGTACGAAATTCACTTGGTTGGTGTGAATGGGCGCGTAGAGGCTGAAGGGTACAGCAGGGTAAATTGGCAGCGTCAACCTTCTCGAGTCAACCGACTGCAAGGAAAACACTTCAGGACTGACTTCTCACTGAATCGCTGTTAGACTGACGGGTGAATGCAATAAACAAAGAAGGCGACGGAGAAATGGGAGACGATTTAAGAAAGGTAAGGTGGTGGTAATGTAGTGGTGATGATGTTGATGTACGATGGTGAGGCGGGGTTGCAGGTTGCAGAGGCGCCGTGACTGCAACCAAAACAATGCGTTGCTTCCCCCTACTCACCACTATCTCACAAAAGACCAACATCAAGAAGAAAAAGTCACTTTCGGCAGGACCCAACACTCACTTATAACCAGTGGAAAATAGGGTACCTGCGTACCCTCGCTGTTGTATCCCGTTGAGTAAACGTGTTCATATTTGCATGAACAGCTTCCTGACATACATACAACACAACAATTTCTGTCGAACGCTGAAGCCCAATCCCTTGAGTTTCCACAATATACACGTGGGGGGTCTGCTGCCGAATCCTGAAGAACCCAGCGATCATCTAGAACGGATAAATGAATCTTGCAGGATTTCTTTCTCCCTCAGTCTCTCAAGGTGCAGAGTTATTTTGGTGAAGAGAAAGCGTTGTTGCACTCTCATTGGTTCGTGGGATGCTCTCCAAATGATACAATACATATTTCCCTGTAGTCAAGCGATCAGTTGATGCCATAAATCTGCCCACAACAGAAAAAGGCCTGAGAGAATATGGAGAGTAATTACTTTCTTGGCCAGCTATAAGGGCAGGATTACACAGTAGTGGATGTACGGCTCGATATTGCGGGTTGAATGCGGGAGTACTATAAATGCAAGACAGATTAGCATGCCATGCAACACCCAAGAGGATTCTCCCAAATGTGCCAAAATGCAGTGCTATTGGTGAATAAATTTAGGGGAATACTCCGTGGTAAACAAGAGAGACAACTGATTCATGTCTTATTGGGATTTGAGTTAAACGGTTATTGGGGGGAACACCAATCGACAATCGCCACCTTGTGCTGCGAATGATCTCCGACATTGAAGGTAGATACGATCGCGAGATGCCGCGATGTTCCCGACCATTCAAGAGTAATCTGCAACCAAAAACTACAAGGGTCTGTCATTCGCGGGGGGCGAACTTGTGGTGCTGTTCTCACCGGTTTTCTCAGCACTTACGCTCTCGATGATCGATTGCTTCTGCGAAGATGTATAGGCGAGATGAGAGACCTGACGCAGTTTTAGCGACGAGACACTGGCTACCATAGAGCTGATTTTGTTGGTTCAGATCTGGTGCTACCTGACAGGCAAGTGCAACCCCAGAACTCTATACGAGGAGAACCGCGTCGAGCAATCCAGCGTAAAATACTGTGCCGTTGTCAGTGGGATCGCACACTTAGAGTAGTTCAACCCGGGAAGAAGTACCGTGTTTAAGACTTGCAAACATACCGAAGCCAATTCAGAGAATATCACAGATACTCGTATTTCCAGAGGTTAGGCACTGTTAGTGGTATGAGGTTGAAAGTTCAGTAGGTAGATGTGATATCATCGGCCCGAAAAGTGCAAGCCAAGCCTTGTCTTCAATAATTTCCCGAAGGTCCCGTCCTGTTGACATTTCACTCTCCCGGTACCACCGATTTCTCGTATCCAGCCACTCGCAGGCTTTCAATTTGTCAGTCTAATAAAACCGTCGACCTCTCAAACCGTTTCATAGCAGACAATGAAGTTACTTGGTCCTATTTTCTGGAACAAATAAGCGCCTACGCCGACCTGGTAAAAAGTGTCTACCTACTGACTACAACTTGTAATTTACCAGAAGATTACAACGACTATCTAGACTACTTCCTGCCGAACCTCAGACTCAGCTCTCCATTCTATGTAGTTCCAACTAAGTAGTGTCACAGGGTCATTGTCATTCGCCTCTCCAGTGTCAAGTCACCTTGGTCTTCATTAGCAAGTTGCATAGAGCAATGGGCATCGGCGTCCGGCGTTTCAGCCGCATAAACCATTGGAAATAGAAATCTCCTGCATTTCCAGTAAGTGGATTCTGAGACGAGCGCAATACACCGCCATAGCTCTTCAAAACACCACATCTCCCCCAAGGTTTCTATTAGACTTCTAGTTCTGTATATTATTTCTTATACATAAACCTTTCTTTGTTCACTCTCTTCGTCACTCTCTCACTCACCAAGTCATTCGTTTATACTGTATTAAGTACAGCAAGTGGTTTTACGAGCCCTTCAAGTCTTCAGTACTCCGAACCCGAAGCTACACGTCAATTCAGAATAAAAAGAATATGCGGTCACCTGTTATTCATGTTCTCTGCACTAACCTCATGGTTGGCATTGCGTCCACGGAAATCAGTTTCAACTCTACTGATAAAGGGCACAGCTTCAACGGTATTGTGCTAGCTAGTTTACTTACGAAGAACTGTGCTACCACTTATACCCAAAAGCTCGAATGTTCCTCCCTCCTCTTCGAGCTCCGTGATAGTATCAATGGGCCTGCCCTATTTACTGAGAAGAACCTCAAAGAGTTATGTACATCAGATTGTGTAGACTCTCTGAACAGCTGGGACAAGAAGCTGAATAAAGTTTGCACTGACAACGACGTCAAGGCTTTAAAAGATGCAGGAGAGTCTAGCGAATATCTCTCACTGATTCTTAAAAACGACCATGCGATTCAAAAGAACCTTTACTGGGCATTTTGTCTCCAGGAAGAGTTAGTCGCCTTCAACCTGCTCCAACTTAGCTACTAACAGTTGCACAATAGAGAAAAGGATAGCTTCTGTATCCTGGAGAAAGACTTGCCCGATTTCCCCACCGATCCGAAGGAAGTGCCCGATTTCTGCAAGTCTAGTTGCCGCACCCAACAAGCTTATCTCATCACCTCGTCAGCGAAGGACGCCGGTGTTAAGCTCGATATCTATAATCCCAAGAATTGCCCCAACGTCGATATCTCCAGCTTCAAAATGAATGTGGTTATGCTCAAAGCTTTCGGTACGACTTCGGACGAAACTAAGGGCTCCGATGAAGGTTCTAATTCCATACTACCTGGTACCGGATATAATTACACTCTTTACTCCGACGATCTTGTGACCACTGCTAAGGAGGCTTCAAAAACTTCGGCGGCGGAGGGGTCGACCAGCTCATCAGCTAGCGGGGCAGCTGTGTCTAGAATCAACGGAGAGAATGCCAGTATAGGGAGAGCGGCTGTTTCTCTGTATACCACCTTCGGTCTTACAGCTTTGGTGGCTGCGTGTATGTGAAAGTCATTGAGTGACGAATGAAGAAAATGGTGGCCTTGTACATGTACGAACGTGATGGGAAAGACCACTATTACTATTATCTTCTTTTGCATATGCTATTATTGTTATCGTGTAGTCTAGAGGCCTCTGTTCTAGCGGCGAAAATGCGGATTGAACTTCCTGTATTACTTGGTGGTGAGGTTAAAATTTCGGGTGTCATGGGCAGTTTTGATAAAACGCGACTTCCTCCAATTCAAGCACCGGAAAATATGTGAATAATCGAAGAGCATCCGCAACTAAATCATCAAGCTTCATGGCGAGGCTGTTTGTGTAGTTCTCACATTGTTTCGTTGTTTACATCAGTTCCCAAAATGACACCTAGGCAATCAATCTCACTACAAGCATGACGTATGTACTCTACTCTAGACTGGATGGAATTGCCATCCTCTCGCGGTTCTAAACAACCGCAAGTGATCACACCCGACATCCATGTGGGCCTGTGAAAACTACCGTCCAGTCCCCATCTTCCTCCTCGTTTCACCCAGACGTATATATTTAGTCTCCGCCACCCCCATATATTTTCTCCGGATAAGACATCGGATCGATCATCATCAAACGGAAACGCTCTGTGGTCCAAGCGTTTCGCCAATCTTATGCGGCGCGGAATATCCATGTAACTCTCAAGAGTACTAGGGAGTCCACACTAGTACAGCGACCTGCCTAGGAGGTACGTACCCTGTATTCCCTGTCCTCCGTGCAATATAATTATTGCACATTTTGCGGAGGGCTAACAAAAGCCGCCGTGTCTTCTACCAGGGCAAGTTGTAAACAATGGAAAGGATAGGTACCCTGTTTTAGGTACCCTCGTGTCAATCTGGTTGATCATAGTGAATCACTCGCCTGATTGAATCCTAAAGGTGTGATTTCGACTTGATGCCTTTGAAGAGTTAGACAGGTTAGTAAATTCCATAGCCTGTATCATCTGGAAAGAGTGCTGTAGAATCTCGACATTTATATCTCTTGGTCCTGCATCGAGGGTAAACTCAACTTTGGCGAATCTGTAATACCAGACCACAGTACTAGAGACTAGCTACAAGTAGACTACTATGTGCCTATATTTCATTGTATAATAATATATTCAAGAAAAAAGTACTTATGTCATTGTGTGATGTACATCTGAGTAACGAAAGAATATTAACTTGCTAATGCATCAGCCAGCACTCGGCCGCATCTTGCCGTGCTAGTCATAACAGAACGGCAATCTTTGCTTTGACATCCCTCAGGTCTTTCTCGCAGCTGTCATATCGACAATCTCGAGTCCGGGTCTCGATTCTGATGTTTTCTCGTCCTGGTACTCATACTCAGCACCCTCCTTCCACATTGCCTTCCATCCCCCCTGGATGAATATACCTCCTTCTTTCCTCTCAAGCTCTCTAAAATCATTTCAATTGCGCGGTCGATAAGAACAACTCCATAATCATGAGACTTTAGAAGTGGAGTACAGACACCAGAGTTTGGTGGGCCTTCCATTTCCTTTTCTTCGTCGTCTGGGAGGTGCTGCGGGATGGTGAGAGAAGGTTGTAGCATCTTGTTGTCGGTATGGATGGAATAGTACATGGGAGGGTTAGTTCAGGGAATTTTATGGCGCCGAGGGGGTGGATTGAGTTTATATGGATGTGACGGGTTGGGATTTGCATTTGGGCTGGAATTGAGTTAGTGAGTGTGGGGTAGGTTGCATCTTGAAGGATCCATCGAATGACTTGGATACGCTCCGTTGTACTTAAGTTAGGTCGATACCCGGCGTAATGTTGCAGAAGCTCGCAACGCCAGCTCGAGCATATGCATGTTGGGGAGAGTAGATCACAGCATTATGGCAGGTTATTCATCATTCCATTCCTGGTGGAGTAATTGATACGATTTACAGCATAATTTATATCCAAGAGATCGAAGAGGCATTCAGTTGACCCCCAGCAGCTTCATGTAGCTCATAAGCTCGATAACCCAAAACTTCTAATTAGACTCGCTAGATGAGTGATATATCATGATTGCACCATCAGCGCCACTGAAGTTTCTCGAGTGACCTATTTGGACATGCCTAGACTCAGGTACATTCTAGACTCAGTACCAGAGATGAATACTGGAGAATGAAGTTGGTATGGGGAATTAGTATGTTTTTGTGTTTGGGACGACCGGGTAATGACAATCACGATAATTCCGAGGGTCGTTATTTATGTTGTGAATTATTCCGAAGAAAGAAAGAAGAAAGAATCGGGAGTTTTAGACACAGGCCCTTTTCGTGTTTCGCGATTTCGCGGGTCAGTTGAAATATGGTTGGAAACTGCAGGTTGAATTTGTTCTTCAGTGTATTTTAGCTGGTATTCCAATACTCCAGCTGGCCAGCCCTTCCTTACTCCTACCGCTCCGTCCATTACAATTTACCACTCCACCCACCACCTCCACCACCACCTCCTCCACTACCAGCTCTCCGCAACGCCACACTTCTCACATCCACCTCCACTCCGCTATCTTTCCGGTTCGCTTCATACATTCTACAGCTGCCTGGCTTTAACCTTTGGCTCTGTCAGATCTAGCTTATCGCCGAAGCCGTTGCCTTGCCTTCCAGGTCACAGTCCTCTACCACCTCAGCTCCACCGTTTCCCTTGATGGCGGTTTCGCATGGAACCTAGAGCAGTACGACAGTCAGAAGCAACTGGAAGAGTGTCTGCCGCACTACCTCTACCTACAGGCAACCAAAGATCTCCAACTCAGTCGGCTACAAGATCTTCTCCTCGCCTCCGTCCGACATTGAGGTAGTTATCTACTATTTCTTCTCGTCATTTGTCCTGTTCCATACACACCTATCTACACCTCTCCACTCTACGACACGCACCATATCAGCCTTCCGCAGAGTTCAGTAGTTCATTTATTCATGCCCCCTCGCAGAGTCACCCGTTCAACGGCGAGTGACATTAGCGGCTCAGCCTTACCACAACCAGCCCCAGGCCTGAGCACTTCCCCACCAAACCATCCGGCTACGGGCGAGACTACATCCACCACAACAAGAAACCTTCGGAAGCGAAAATCGAGGAACAGTTCCCCACCCCCCCTTGCAGTTGCTTCCGGTTCAGCTCAATCACCTCCCAAAAAGCGCACAAAGTCGACGACCACGCAAGCACCCAGTAAAGCTAAAGGGACGCAGAAGCGTCAGAAAGAGAAGACCGATATGTCCGAGCAAGGGTACTGTTTCCTTTTCGGCCTTTTCATGTCGGTCTTGGATGGATACTGAGCTTTGCTTTGTGATTAGAATGAACGAACCAAACCAACCATCTCATCGTCAAAATGCCTCTTCAAGACGAAAAGGCAGCCAAAACCAAAAGCCTCCAGCTGGTCAGTGCTTTCCTCCTTACATTTTCCTTGCCCTTTGTTAAACTTCAACTCATGATGCTATCCCTAGACAACTCGAAGGCGGCCCCACCAAGCCGAACCAAGAAACCTGCCCAAGCTCCACCCGATACCGATGTGGTAATGGGAGAAGCAACTCAACGTCAACAAGCCGAGGACCCAGATCGCGATGAAGAAATGGCTGACCGCTCTGGAGGAGATGACGAGGACGGAGAGGATGATGATGAAAGATATGGGGAGGAGGATTATGACAGGGATGATGATGACGACGACGATGATGAAGACGATGTATTTGACGGCAGTTACTTGGGTGGAAGTGGGGCCAATCTGTCCAGTACACTGCGAGCGCTGTCAGGTCTAGTATCGGGAATATCTTCACGACTTCGAGACATTCTCGAAAACCTTCGACAAAAGGATGACCCTTCGACACAGCTGGTTGCTCTTCAGAGCTTGGCAGAGCTGTTACTTGTATCCACCGAGGACAATTTGTCTGGCCACTTCTCTCCTGATCAATTTGTCAAAGAATTAGTTAGCTTGATGCAAGACCAAGGTCCTTATGGAGAGAACCCGGAAATGATGCTTCTGGCGTGTCGTTGTATCGCAAATCTGATGGAGGCCTTGCCCGCTGCCACAGCTAACGTGGTTTATGGAGGCGCAGTACCAGTTTTGTGTGCTAAGTTGATGGAAATTCAGTATATCGATCTCGCTGAGCAAGCGTTGAGTGTAAGTCTGTTTTCTTGTTGAACTTGAATCTGCACTGACATAATTATGTTCAGACTCTGGAGAAAATTTCGGTGGAGTATCCAACATCGATCGTTCGAGAGGGTGGCTTGACAGCGTGTCTCACATACTTGGACTTTTTCGCTACGAATGTGCAACGGACCGCTGTGACTACAGCTGCGAACTGCTGTCGCAATATTCCAGAAGACTGCTTTGGGACTGTCAGAGATGTTATGGGCACTCTGCGCGACGTCTTGAGAAGTAGCGATCAGAAGGTGGTTGAGCAGGGATGCCAATGTGTTGCACGTATCGCGGAGAGCTTCCGCCATCATCCCGACAAACTAGAGCAGTTGATGTCAAAAGATTTGTTGAAAGCGATACTGCAACTTCTTTTGCCAGGCACCACCAACATTGTTGGCACGCATATTCACACCCAATTTTTGCGTGTATTGGCCATCACTGCCAAAGCTAGTCCCACTCTATCCGTTGATCTCCTGAACATGAATATCGTGGATACACTCTATCAGATTTTAACCGGGATATCGCCTCCAGATGGTGATAGTCCACTACTCAGGACCGATTCTGTCATGACTATGCAGGCCTTGATCCACAAGCCTCGAGAGCAGATCTTTGAGACACTAAATGTGATCTGCGAGCTGTTGCCCGGTATAGCTAAACGTAGGGTTCTATTCCTTCCTACATTCATTTGAGATTGAATATTAATGTATCTAGATGATCCTGCTACGCCAAAGCATCGGTCTCGAAGGCGTTCATCTAATGCTCGAACGGAGGAGAAGGAGACCCCTGACGACTTGCGACGTCGACTTTTGAAAGAGAATAAGCCTGCACTGAAACGATTTGCTGGAATCCTCCTACCTACCCTCACAGATGCATACACAAGCACTGTAAACCTTAATGTCCGTCAAAAAGTTCTGACGGCTCAGCTGAAGATGATTTCAAACATGGATACCGATATTTTGAAGGATGCTCTGTCGGGTATTCAGTTTGCGTCTCACCTTGCGACTATCCTTTCTCAGCAAGACCACCCATCACTAGTTTTCAGCGGTATCGACGCCGCTGAACTACTATTACGGCGCCTACCGGATGTTTACCGCTACCATTTCTACAGAGAAGGTGTCATTGCCGAAATCGAGAAGCTGGCCTCAAAAACTCCCGACCCTCTTCCTCTCAACCTCGAGGAAGAATTATCAGATGACTCGGAGAATGACGATCACATGGGCTCTTCTTCGCCCGTTAGTTCGAGATCATCGTCCTCATCGCGACACGAGACATCCAACATCTCGGATTTGGTCTCTGGGATGGATAGTTCGCTCACTCTCCAAGCCAAGAGGTTCATTGAAATTCACGAGAAGGATGAGACGGCGGCAATGAAGGGTAAAGCTAAGGATATTATGGACTCTTTAACAGGTCTTGCAGAAGGACTACAAACTAACAAGCACCCTGCCAAATTGTTCGAAAAGCTGGCGGCTTTCTTCAACGCCGATTCTCTTAAATCGATCTCCAGTTTCGAATTATTGAACTCGGGTATTGTGGAAGCGTTGCTTTCCATACTGCAGAGCATACCCGGTATGTCGTTTTTTTTACCATTGTTTCTAAAGTTGAAGCTGACGAATTGAAGGTATGAACAATGACGATATCCGCCGATCATTCTTGGAGGTCTTCATGCGCAGGCAGGACGAAGAGTCACCTTTCAGTGTGTTGGTCAAAAAGCTACAAGACTTACTCAGTCGTTCCGAACACTTTGAGGTCGTTACTGTCCATCAGAACTACGATGGTAATAGAAGTAGTGCATCTATGCTTGCAAAGCAGCTTCGTCTCAAGCTTGTTGCTGAAGAGGATTCGGATATACCGCGATCATACCGGAATATCATGGTCTCTATTCACGCTATTGCTACCTTCAAGGCACTTGACGATTACCTAAGACCTCGTATATACATTTCAGAGAGGCCGCGTGTTCGTCGCGACAGATCGGGCGGACTATCAGGTGCATTGGCTGCATTTGCTGCCGCAGCTGGGTTACCTCATCCGGGATCATCCGGTTTACTTCCTCCAGGCTCTGGTGAGGGCGCTTCCTCGTCTTCTGCAGCTCCACCAGCAGCCAAACCAAAAGCACGTCGTACTTCCACACGCAACTCGGCAGGTAGTGGCGCCGGATCATCTGCAGCGGCTCCGAAAACGCCAACCCCGCATTCCTCGGAGCAAGAACAATTGGAGTGCATGGACGAGCGCCCTATGCCCGATGACGATGAAATGGGTGATATGGATGCTGTACTCGACGATCTCGATAGAGAACTGGAAGATGAGCCCGAACCAGATGTTGGCGCGGTGAATATGGAAGTTGCTGGTGGAAAGGTGACAGCACGCAAAGAGGATGGTACGCGTGTTGCCACTCCTTCTAGTGCTACCCCGTCGGGCGGTCTGTCTACAGCTTCTCCGAAGACAAGCACCAGAATGAATTATGGTTCCGGGGTCGCATCTATCAATGATTGGCACATTGAATTCAGCATCAATGGCCACACAATCTCAAACGACATGACGATTTACAAAGCTGTTCAGTTGAACCGCAACGCCGGTTCGGATGAGCCATCTTATAGGAACATTTGGTCCGCTGTTCACCCAATAACATTTCGTCGAGTGCCTGGAGCCGCAGCTCCCGATGGCCCGTTGTCGCCAAGTTCTGATAACTCTCAACCATCTACCACTATACCAGCTTCGCTAGACAAGAACAAGATGACTTCCTCGATCCTGCAGCTGCTGAGTATACTTCACGCCCTCAATGCAAATATTGACGACGTCTTCCAGGATATGGAAGTTGGTAGGCCGCAAGCACAACCACTCAGCCAGTTCGTAAACACCAAATTGACTGCGAAGCTCAACCGCCAATTGGAAGAACCGCTTATCGTGGCAAGCGCTTGTCTGCCTAGCTGGTCCGAAGATCTGTCTCGATTCTATCCATTCCTATTCCCTTTTGAAACCCGTCATCTGTATCTGCAGTCTACGTCCTTTGGATATTCTCGTTCCATGACTAGATGGCAGAATTCTCAACAGAGTGGCGATACTCGCCAGGACCGTCATCGCGACGACAACCGGCCATTCCTCGGGAGGTTGCAGCGACAGAAGGTTAGGATCTCCAGGGAGCGTATTCTGGAGTCTGCGATCAAAGTTATGGAAATTTATGGTGCTTCTCCTAGTGTTCTGGAGGTTGAGTATTTTGAGGAGGTGGGAACTGGTCTTGGACCGACTCTTGAGTTCTACTCTAGCGTTTCTAGGGCATTCGTTAGTAAGAAGCTCAAGCTATGGCGCGAAAACGATTGTCAAGACAGCAGCGAGTATGTATTCGGGCACCAGGGCTTGTTCCCAGCACCGATGGACGAGAAGATGGCGAATTCCGAGAATGGCAAGAAGCTGCTGCATCTTTTCAAGATCATGGGGAAGTTCGTAGCACGGTCTATGCTGGATTCCCGAATCATTGATATTTTCTTCAATCCTACCTTCTTCCGCACAGGAGCCGGCTGCGACTCGGCAGTTCCGCCGTCTTTGGGAGCGGTTAAGACTGTCGATAAGGACCTTGCTTCGTCCCTAAAACTTCTCCGAAAATTTGCCATGGCTAAGAAGGCAATTGAGGAGAACCAAGTCCTCACTCTTAGGGGTAAAGCTGAGCGATACCGAGAGATTAGCTTCGATGGTACACGAGTTGAAGACTTAGAAATTTACTTTACGCTCCCCGGATTCGATGATATCGAACTTATTCCACATGGTGCCGACACGAAAGCCACAATTCACAATGTGGGCGAATATGTCGATAGGGTCATCGATATGACGTTGGGCAGTGGTGTTAGAAGACAAGTCGAGGCATTCCGTGCTGGGTTCTCCCAAGTCTTCCCGTATAACGCTCTGAGATCATTTACACCCGATGAGCTTGTCATGCTCTTTGGTCAGGTGGATGAAGACTGGTCCCTTGAAAGTGGGTTCTCTTCTGGTCCTGTTATGTGAAGTCAGGTTGTTAACATGTCTTACAGCATTAATGGACTCCATGAAAGCGGATCATGGCTTCAACATGGACAGCAAAACGGTTCGGAACCTGCTGCAAGTCATGAGCGAGTACGATGCGTCCGAGCGTCGGAAGTTCCTCCAGTTTGTGACTGGTAGCCCCAAACTTCCCATTGGTGGTAAGTCAAACTCAGCTATCCGAAGGATACTTACGATACTAATTATATCTTGTGAATAGGATTCAAGAGTTTGACACCGCTTCTAACGGTGGTGTGCAAGGCTAGCGAGCCACCGTATACCTCGGATGACTATCTTCCCAGTGTTATGACTTGTGTCAACTACCTCAAACTGCCTGACTATTCCACCCTCGAAATATTGGGGGAACGCTTGAAGGTTGCCATCAAGGAAGGACAAGGTGCTTTCCACCTTTCATAACGAACTTATTCTTTTCTTTCTGCGTTCCGATGGTGGGGGCATGTTGCAAATTTCGGTTTGAAATATGGGACTACGGTTAGAAAGTGCGAAATTGATGTTGTTTTCTTCCCCAGCATACAAAATTTCTTCCTGTTTACATTGTGTGCTATTTTGTTGCGCCTTTTTTTTGCAGGATCGGTTGGTTTGGTTGGTTTGGAAATGGTTGGGTCAAATTGTTGGGTTCGTTGTAATCATTGTGTTGCAGCCTGCTGCTGCACTCTGCTATCTTCTTCCTTCTGTTTTTTTGTGGAGTCACCATCATCATCATCATCGCCATCACAATACACTTAACCCTATCTATGTATGTAAATATAAGGTGAACAGTTGCTGAAATGCCTCTGGTGCTGCTCCGCAGGGATTACTTACTTTGTAGTATTTAGCTCCGCAGTCATTGGTTAGTGATTGATGTTAGCCTTGTTTAAAGTTAGATACATCCCAGTACGATGACTCTACTCTCTACTTTACGCGTTAGTCGCGTACTCTACGTAACTACTCGCGCCTCTCTTTCCTCGGTCATTCCTTCCCAACCCAACAGCGACGAAGCATGCCACCAAACACTCCGAGAACGATAATATCAACAACAACCATAGTCCCAGGTTCCTCGCAAATTCGCCTCGCAGACCTCAACACCGGTATTAAAAGCGTTCGCTCCAGAAGAACCACTATCGTTGCTACCAAAAAGAACAGCACGAAATCGAAATCGAAATCGAAATCACGCTCCACAACACCAGCGGTAAAGCAGGCAACCTTGTCGGGCTTTGGATTTGCGGCAAAACCAAAAGTGCCGGCAGCACAAGAGGCCGGAGGCGATAGGAAACGACGGAGGGTCTCTAGTGGTGCGGGAAGTCAGGATGATCCTATTACCATTGACGAGGAGGAGACAGAGGAGGTGGTTATAAGAGAGACGCAGTTTGCCGGGTTGACGCAGAGTCCTGGGTGGGAGAGTGATAGCGACTTGGATTTGGATTTGGATCTGAGTGGTAGTCGGTTCAAGATTGGACGGAAGAGTGGAGGTGCGGGGAAATTGACTCCGAGGTTTTCTCCAGCGAAGAGGAAGAAGGGAATGGCCCCAAGGTTTTCTTCGGCGCTCAAGAAAGTGATTTCTCCTCAGGAAGAGAAAGAGTGGGATGTTATGGCAACTAGCGGCGTATCTGGAGAGAGGGAGAAGAGCAGTGGCCTCATGCCCCCGCCGCCTGTCACACCGAAACGACCTCGGGTGCCATTACAGCTACCGGAAGAAATCCCAAGCTCCCAGAGTCCCGTGCTAAGCCCGCTGAAGACTCAGTTGACACAGGCACAGCTGTCACCAACGACAAAGATTGGGGGTCAGAAGATTACAAGTCCCCTTATAATACGGCAGTCATGCTCGCCTTTGAAGACAAGGGTTGGAGGTATTGCACCGCCGGTTGGGTGGACGGGGACTAGAACGTTTGTGAAGAGTAGTCAATGGTGGGAGAATGAGGATACACTAGATAATTTCTCAGAGACGGAAAGTGAAGGGGAAGGGGGAATAAGGAAGGGCGTCAGGAATAATTGGACAAAGCCTCCGCTGCGATCTCAGGTTGTTGGAACCCAGGATGGCAATGATATCGATTCATCGCTATTATCCCCGCTGCATTCCACACCCCGAAAGCCGAAGATTTCGCGGTTATCAGAGAGAGAGAATCGAGAGGATGAAATGGAAACCACAACAGATGATGAAGATTCTACCACACCACTTCACTCACCTACCCAACCGTTATCTAATACCACTCTGCGGGAGCCTCCGCGTCAACAGGCTCAAGAGGTCGATACAAACACCCCGCCAAATCGTATGGAATCTGTCTCTCCAGTCTCTGAGTCTTCCAAAGAGTTTCCGGGCACCTCTCAGCCAAGTTCTTTGAATCCGCGCTCTCCTGCGGATCAGGCACAAAAGAATGGCAATATCGATATGGATACAACTTCAATCCGTCTAGAGCCTGCTTCTCCACTTGAAGAAGTGCAGGTAATATCTCAGCTCAGCACTCCCCGTAAGTCCCAGAGCCAGCGGGAGGAGATCTATGGTCATGATATGGATATGACATTTGATCTCGGGACACCCTGCAAACGACAAACTACGTCACCACCACCACCATCCGCACCTACGTTTTCTCATCAAGAGCCACAAACCCCATCGCCCAATCTCCCTCGACCACAAGCTCGAGAAACTCCTTCGCTCAATAGATCACCCGCTCGAAGATCATCATTAGGAACTATTACCCCTTGCTCCCCATCAACTGTCCGTGAAATCGACCCCTCATCTTTGACATCCTTCAATCTGAGTCCTCAACGATTACAGAGTCAATATTTATCCGTCCAAGAAACACCGCCAAGAAAGCACACAGCCAACACTCCCGATCTTGTTGCGGAAACCCAAATCAACGGCTCTAGTGCTCTTCCCGAAGCGGATGACAGTGTTCTCGACACGCAAATTAACGACGCACCGCAGCTCGACAACAACCATTGCCACCACGACGATTCACAAATGCGTATTACGGATGACGAATATAGCGGTGAATATGACGATGACGGTGACAATGCAACAGATTCCCAAGACCCCAGCATGGAATTTTATCCTGTCAAGACGCAGCAGTTCCCACACAGCATGTTTGTCCGCAGCGTCACCGACATGACCTCCCCTTCTCCATCGCAATCCCCAACAAACGTCTCGCAAGATGTTAGAGAGCTAGTACTAGAGCGTATGGAGAAGGAGGTGGACGTGGGACTCCCACCGTCTGGTAGTGCAATAGGGACGCAGGGGGTGCCGGGACTGTTGACAACTAGCCAGTTGCTGCCGGAAACGCTGATGGAGAGTTTTCCGTTGCCTCCGCCATTGACGCAGTTTAGTAGCTACCCTGGGGACGAGACACAGTGATGGGGAGGAGAGGACATGGATAGCGTTTTTGATTTTGGCGTTAGTTGGTGAAATTTGCATGGACACTAGATTGTATAATACACAAATAGAGAGAGCATTGAGAGATGGAGGAATGTCAGAGCCTTCACTCACATGGGGTAGGACGTGCCGCCTCTGGAGCGGAAACAACGTGATTGATAGTGCTGTCGATCTCCCATCGTCAGTAGAGAAGTTTTCACGATGATTTTGTTTGTATGATTCGATGGTATAATATCATGTGACCCTCATATATCAAGATCTAACCTATTAACCATTTAGGTACCATACAGGATTGTAGCTTCGCGGAAACACTCGGATATGTCGCTGCTACAGATATTCTGGGTTGGACTAGCATAAATGGCTATTGATTAGATTCCGGGTGTGTGCATGAGAATGTCTCTGCTACTGCCAGATTATGATAGGTTTTCTTCGTCACTGGATTAGCATGATGGGTTCAGATGTCACATTAGTGTGGTGGAAGCCACAGAACCCGCTAACTCCCCTCGATTGTACTGATTTAATCAGAAGAGTTCCCCGCATTTGACTGCTAGGTACCTAGATATGCCTCTAGAGGCAAGCTTTAACCATTAAATCATACTCAAATATCTAATATTTTCAACGAGAAAGTTAGAAAAAAAGACCTCGTTGAGAATTAAAAAGGTCACAATTAGGGGAGTGTCACAGTACTTTATGTATGTATTGAATGGGAGATACCTTCAGTATGGGTTTGACTGCCAAATAAATCTGCTATTGAGCTGTGGCATGAATCTGTGGCTGTGCTGCTGTCAACTTTAGGATATATTCGAAATTTCCCTTTGTATGCGATCTCACTCGACCCCCATCCCAAAAGATCGCAGACTGCATCATCGGCACGTGCCTGCCCCTGAGCCTTAGAACCGAGCCTCAACCAACCGCCACCTCCAAGAGCTCATCTCATCACCACCAACACAACTACAACCACAATGTCCGAAGCCTACGAACGCGAACGGTACCCTCCTCCTCCTCTTCCTCTCCTGCTCTCCGTCCCACCCCGTTGATGCCGGTTGCTGCAGACAAAACAACGCGCTCCTCTCGGAGCTTTCCCAAAAAGTGACCGCGCTCCGTGGCGTCACCGTCGATATCTACGACCAGGCGAGGGACCACCAGGTTATTGATAGCTCTGTGCGTCCTTCCTCCCTTCTTTCCCCCGATCCCATCATCCTCTCCACATCCCAGCACTCATACTGACCGACCCCCCTCACACACCCGCTACTATCGCATGAGCAGATTGACTAACGAGAACAAATCAAATAGAACGAAGTCTTCGCATCCTTCCACACGTCACTCAAGAACTCGGCGGGCCGCGTACGGCTCATGGCACAGAATGGTAGCAAGATCCAGACGCTGCGGCTTGCGGCGATGATCGCAGGCGGCGTTTTGGTGCTATATTTGCTATGGGGGTGGGTTTTTGGATAAGGGATGGTACTACAGAAGGGGGGGAAGAGGCATTTGGCGTTTATGGGATTATTTGTTTTGTTCGTTTCATGGAGTGCATTGTTTTGCTTGGTGATTGCATACATTTGCATTTTTCAGTTTAGTTTAGTGGGGCGGGTATGTACGAATGTAGAGAGGATGGATGTGGCTTGTATAATGAATGAAGTAAAGATATACCCGAATGAATGCAGCTTGCTGTCTAAACACTACCCCCGCACTACCACTCTACGAATGTTCATGCGTCGGAAACAATCCCACCTGCTGCCCCAACCGATAGCTCCCAATCTTATCCCAATCGATTTTCTGCCTCGTAATCGGCAGCTGACGTCTCAGGCTCTTGAAAGCACCCTCACTCAACTGTCCGAACGCATCATTCAGCTTCTCCTGATACTCCTTCTCAATTTTTGCAATTGTCTTGATCACCTCAGCCGCGGGGACCTCCACCGCCCCAATCGTGTTCGTGGTCAGCAAACGCACATTCCCATCTTCATAGTAGTGGACGTCGACTTTTATCTCGCCACTCAGCTCGCTGGTCGAAGGGTCAAACGTGTACACGCTGCGCCAGCGCCCGTTCCAGTAGTTTGACGGGCTGAATTTGGCCCCGGTGATAAGAAGCGCTATCGTCGAGTCTGAGGAGGCGGGGTACACGCCGTAGGCCGGATTCGAGGGGTAGTGTTCAGACACGTGAGGGCCGAGGGATTTGAGGAGGGATTTGCTGTCGCTGTTAGCAGCCGAGAAACTGACGGAGTGGTGGAGGTTACATTAAGGCGGAATTTTGCGACTTGAAGGCGTAACTCTGCACGTTTGATGCTTTCTATCCCTCCCGCGTTAGCTAGCTTCCCAAGCGCCAGCACAGCATATACCTGAGAAATGTGGTCAAACACGAAAGAGCTCTGGCTCTCGAGATCAAAGAACCTTCCACCGTCCAGCTCATTGAACTCGCTCACTAGTACCTATGCCTCCCGTGTCAGTTGCGGCATGTCGTCCATTGCGTGGTGGGGCACAAACTAGTCCACTGCTCCCCGGCAGCTTCGTCGTCACCAGTTGCTCCTTGTTGTACTTCTCGATCGCGGGAGAGAGCTCCTGGAGAATCGTGACCTCGCCGCCGATCAGGGATTTAACATCTAGATATTCTTGAGCAGTGTGTGGCAACAGGGTGGGGTGGAGGGATAAGTACCTGAGAGCACGTCTTGGAGCTGTTGTGGGGGATGCGTTAAAGAACTGATACGGCGCGGAGGAGGGGGAAGGAACTACCTCGCCGGGGGGAGCATCGAGGATGAAATTCGAGACTGTCTCAATTGCGTCGGTAGACATGGCGGAGGAGGGTTGGTGGTAGTGGGGTATATTGGTGTCGAGGTTTGGTCGAGGTGAGGCGGGGTTCATGCAGTGTCGTGCTTGGCAGATCAGGATGGCTGCGTGAGTGCTGCATAGTGATTGTATGAAAAGAACGTCATTTCTTTGAGAGTTTGAGATTCAATTGCGAATACTCTTTCTTGACACATTCGACTGAGTAGCTAGTGAACATAACCTGTCAACCAGTCTGACGCTTCGTGCTAAAAGACCCAGGACTGTATGTTCCACAGCAGCACTGATATTTATGTCGTGAGCCTATCTCATGCAGAACCTGCCCTTGTTCAGTCCTACAACTATACCTGCGCCGGCAGTCCTAAACCTACAAAGCACTTGAAGATATCCCACTAGCGGCAATGTAGCAAAGCTTCCGAGAATTCCAGCGGTATGTATAGAATTATGGAATACTGCACGCCCTACAGCCCAGCCCACTCCCCACAGAGTTGTTAGGCTGATGGGAATTGAGAGTTGGTCTCTGCTCCATACTACAAATTCCCTGCAATTGCTGCAGCCCAGTCTGAGATACTCCACGAGCGCCTCCAGTGCGTGGGAGTTCATGAGCGAAGCCCAATTGCCAGCAACGGGTAGATCTGGAATCTTGGTACGGATAGGATAGGTAAGTACCGTCGAGAAATCCCAGGGCACAGCCGAAGTGCTAACACCAGTGCAAAGACCCGGACAAGTCTCCACCGCTGCCGTCATCCATGCCGCAAGCTGCCGGTGTCGTACCACCTCGGCAATCCCCCGTGGAGCAGGCGCGAAGTCGTACCTGACCACGCGAAAAGGTATATCCGGGTACAGACATTTTGGTTTGTTTCAAAGTATGCCCATACATGTTACCCGCAAGAAAGGCACTAAACACAAGGATACGTAAGCCTACCCAGGCCCGTACCTCGATATGCCGCTATCCTGGAAAGAGGTCGTAAGATCGAGCTTCGTTGGGACAAGAAGAGCACCTTCGGTACGCATCGGAAGTTGCTCGCATGTTGAGCCTATCAACGAGGCGATGTAAGGTCCACTTTGTCGTACTGCGAAGGCATCTTCCGTTTCCATATGTCCCGAGGCCCAAGCTGCTAACGAAGGGACGGGCAACAGTTGGTTGGTTGGTACGGCTGTCTAAATTTCGGCGACGCCGATGTCACGGTATCAGAGATCAAGGCGAGGATCAGGATCAAGGTGGAACGCTGGGATGATGATAGCGGAAGAACAGGCCTAATTCGGATATTACTCGAGTGATGCCCGGTGAATAGTTTTTTACTCGTTGGCGATGGCGCCATGACTTGGTGTCGTTCTTTTATGTTCCTGCTGGATATGAAAGGTTGCATATCATAAGTACGAAACGTTATAGAGGGAAGTGGATCATAAAGGCCCGGCGACCCCAGGTGCTGTTCAAAGAAGGATGACTTGTATTATTTGTTGACTCGGCAGACCGAAGACACCAGCCTTTGCTCGGAATTATTGCATCCTATAGGATAACATTGTTCATGAGCCATACTTCGATACGCCTGGTCTGTAGAGGTACACCTCTTATTAAGCAAGCACTTAGACTAAATTCTCGATGCTGGAGGATCTACAAGATGCAAGTAGACGGAGTGACACATGGAAAGAATATCTATCATAAGTGGACCGAATAAGAACAAAGGCGGGCCCAGATGGTGTGGATCGAGTAGGTTATCATTCATTGATTCCTTGATTTCTTTCTAACTAGATATAGGTCCAATAGAAATTGAAGGTCCAAGATTATACTGCGGCGAAAACCATACAATACCTTGACCTGCTCTCGTAAACTAGACGTTCGTTTTCGCTTTGCGGCGAATGAGCTTGCGAAAATCTGGCCAACGAGAGCATTCTTGACTAGGGACTCGGCAAACCGAGAAGGACAAAGAGGCCACACCCATAGTAGGACTTTGCCCGACCTAGCTTAATATCATGACCACACTTGGAGCGAGGGAAATCTGGGAGTAGAAGAACGAAGACAGCCATCTGCTTAACCTGGGCAGCTTCACAATATAACTACAGTACCGACAGAGTGATGGCGGTCTCTCGCTCGATATTGCTATCAATATGTTATAAGTTAAGTATATTGGGCAAGAGATGTTGATTCAAGGTTGCAGGTACGTCGAATGAAATATTTCCTAGTTAGCACCAATGTGCCAGCTGCGATATGGTTGTCTAATCTAATCTGATCTATCTAATCTATCTTTCTAAATTGATGTTTCCTGCGGAGCTAGGGAGGGTGTTTCGCGATAACCGTGACCAGGGTACAGTCTGCATTGAATATTACGTGTCATTGAAAGGCCAGCGAAGCCAGGGCTGCATTTGGAATGTATGCATAGACTGATCCAGAAATGTTATTTTGGAATGTTCCATGCAGTAAGTAATATTCCTCTCCCGTACTATCTTAAGTTTATCCGAATGTAATTGGGGGTGCTTTGGCGGGTTTGACGGAGATGCTGTTTTAATATGCGGTACGGATATACTGCACTCCATGACGATCCCGATAGCCGGCTGCAAAGAATAGAAGAGCAAACTCTGTTACGAGACGTTCGTTAGCAGGGTTACTACTATACCGGATGTACGTACGTGGCGGGGTATGTATAATTCTGCCTTACAGTACACTGTCGTCACAGGTCTCTAGGTTTCAAAAAACTCAATTTTGAGTCTGGAGTCAGGAGAAGCATGGCAGCATCGCATCTCCACGGACGTGGTCGACGCCGAACCCCCGTAACGAAGAAAAAGTTGTAAATCAATTTCACGACGCGACGTCTCTCATGCATAGACTGCAATGATGCATCGATAGATGGTAGAAGAGGTGTCTTTTTAGAAACTCCGTCATCGTCGAGCATAATAGAATAGTGGCGATTCCGTTCACTCTTAAGAAAACAAAAACTTGAGGCGTGAGGAGCCGGCAGGTGCTGTTATGCTAGGAGGAAGCGGCGACCGCATTGTCTGAACCCCTCTTGAGATAATCTGGCTGCGAAGATGCTGACGAGAGAACTGTAGATCGGAAGTAGAATCGATCCGTTTACTCTCCGTTTGCCATTCTGTCAACCTTCATTGTTCTACACCACAACTTCATGCATCCAACACAATTCTCACACCAAAGATACTCGTTCAATCCCTCCGCAAAAACGGTGTAGCGGTTAGGCAAGAAGAAGAAGCAAATATACTTACATCTACCTCCTGCTTGCAATAGCTATAGTAATAATATCAATCATATATCTCGCTCGTGCCTTCCTCACCGTGTTGCGGCCATTTGAATATTTACATACCACCACATAACATACACACACATCTCTACATCTCAGTATATTTTGGTCAACTGCTGAAGAGCAAACTTTCAATTCATCTAATTTTGGCCCTTCGCTTCTGCTACTACCATTCGTTCGCCCACCCATCTTCCACTGGCAGCCCGTCCACCGTTCATCGCCCACCTATCGAATCCCGGCTGTCCCTTCATTCGTCCTGTTCGCTCTCTAATTGCCGCAAACTACATCCTGCTATTGCACTGCCATCACCCCACAGTCGCAATCACAGCGCAATCACCGTCATCCAACCAACCCCGAACGGTCAGTACGTGTGCGAAAGCCGTCAACGTCAATCTTGCCATTTGAGGCACGAATTCTGAATTAATCGTAGCTGTTGAAACTTGTTCTTAGATCGCGTTCGAGTTCAAGCTCTCAAGTTATAGTGCAAAAAGCATGGACTCGGCAAACGCCCCGTCACGAGAGAAACCTCCTCATGGTAGACGCCTCACCAAGCAACCTCCTCCATCCGCATCCCGCTCCGGTGTGTCGTCGCAGCTTGTATCACCTGGGCATGCCGCCTACTCCACCAACTCGCGGTCATCCGGCTCCATCCAGAGAACTCCGTCTGCTCCCGTACTCCCTCGCGACCGATTATCGCATGGGAGGGGTCCTGGTGCTTCCGGCCACCAAAGAACACCCACATCACCCAATCCCCAGACATTCTCCTCTTCATCTTCTTCTTCCCTAGATCAACAACCCCACCAGCAACGGTATCCATCGCCACAATTACAGCAACAAGACGGACCATACGGCAGCAACAACAACGAATATTACATCCCTCAATACACCGGCTTCAGCTCCCGACCTGTATCGGGGCGATTATCCGAGGAGTCTACCTCAGGTTACGAATCTGGCAGTGGCCGACGAGACACCTTGCGCCGCCCACCTCCGCCTCCACTACTGAGCTCAAACACCGATATGGCTACGACAACGACGTCACGACCGCAGTTGCGGCAGTCAAGCAGCTTTACAGCCGGCGATCGCGGGGCATACCTAAAAGGCCAGGTCGCTGTGGGAGTGGGAGCTCCAAGTCCGAAGAGAAATTCCGACGAGTCCAAACCTCTAAGTACTACCAAGAAGGGTGGATTTTCCAGGTTTATGAGCGGTGTGCTTGGGTCGCCAAAAAGAGTCGAAATATCTGGTCCTACGAACCCCGTACATCTGACACACGTTGGCTTCAATTTTGTTACTGGAGAATTTACTGTGCGTTTGCCCTTGGATGCACTTGTATGTAAATTCGAAACTGATTATTTATTTCTGCTGTAGGGACTCCCAAAAGAATGGCAGCGCATGCTACAAGAAAGCGGTATCTCTAGGAATGAGCAAGAACAAAATCCGCAAGCTGTTATGGATATTGTTGCTTTCTATAACGATGTAAGAGGTGAAAACGTAGAAGAGGGGGTATGGAAAAAGATCCCGCAGCATGATGCCCAACCTTACACTCCTGTGGGCAGCATGACACCTGTTGGTGGTGGTACGACTCCCTTGGTCAGTGCTCCGTTAATGAGCCCACCCTTGAGTCCGTTATTCCCTCGCAACCATGAAGCTAGCTTCGAAAATCCTCGAGCACCCCCTCCAGTTCCATACAAATCTCGGTCTGTTCGGGAGGAGCGACATCCTCTTATTCCTAATCGACCAGCTCCACGTCCTCCAGCATCTCCCCCTCAAGAGTCAGGCCGTATACCCAACCTTGTATCCGCAAGGTCGGCGCCAGCAGCTCCTAAGCAAACCCCTCCGATCGAAACACTACAACAAAATACCTATCAACCTCCAGAGCTGGAGTATGTGTCGACACCTCCTCTTACACAGTCTTCACTAAGTCGTCAAACATCGCGGTCAACAAGGGATCCGCCGCCTTTGGATGTATCTCTAGGTGACGTTGCTGGACCATATAAACCCCAAGGACCCATAATCCCTCAAAATTATTTTACGCCGGCCCCCTTCCAGAGCGAGCCATTGGATTTACAGCCTCGCCAACCCACCCCACCGGCTGGGGTGGATGTGTCACAACTACAACAGCTTCAACAAGTCGTTGGGCCCGTCCCACAAAGACGGCCCAAACCCAAACCTAGCAAAGACATTGACATCGTCTCGAGGCTCAACACCATTTGTACAAACGCTGATCCTACCAAGCTTTACCGAAGCCTAAATAAGATTGGACAAGGTGCTTCTGGCGGAGTCTACACGGCCTACCGAGTCGGCACGAATCAATCAGTAGCTATCAAACAGATGAACTTGGAACAACAACCTAAGAAAGACTTAATTATCAACGAGATCTTGGTAATGAAGGATAGCAAGCACAGGAATATTGTCAATTTCATGGATAGCTTCCTTCATAGGGGAGACTTATGGGTCGTCATGGAGTATATGGAGGGCGGAAGCTTGACGGATGTGGTGACATACAACGTGATGAGTGAAGGGCAGATTGCCGCAGTATGCCGCGAGGTATGTCTTGAGCGCAGCACTCTTTGGATTGCGACGTGCTAATGCCACTTCATCCTCATAGACTCTTCAAGGACTACAGCACCTGCATTCGAAAGGCGTAATCCATCGTGATATCAAATCCGATAACATCCTCCTATCGCTCGATGGCCACATCAAGCTGAGTTAGTGCGCCCCGCCCTATCAACATGCAGTCAGCTGACAATGAGTAGCCGATTTTGGGTTCTGTGCTCAGATCAATGAAGCCATGATGAAGCGAACGACGATGGTGGGAACACCTTATTGGATGGCACCCGAGGTTGTAACTCGTAAAGAATACGGTCGAAAAGTAGATATCTGGAGTCTTGGTATCATGGCGATCGAGATGATTGAGGGAGAACCGCCCTATCTCACCGAATCGCCACTCCGTGCTCTGTTTCTCATTGCCACAAACGGGACCCCGGACTTGAAGGAACCAGAGTTACTCAGTCCAGACCTGAGAGATTTCCTGGCGCTAGCTCTAGAAGTCAGTCCGGACAAGAGGGCATCTGCTGGGGAGCTCCTTCAGGTGAGCAAAACGTTTTCATTGACGAGCAAGAAGTATTCTTACTGACGGTGTTGAATTAGCATGTATTTTTGAAGTCGTCAGACCCTCTCACAAGCCTTGCGCCTTTGGTTAGAGCGGCTCGGCAAGCTCGGCAACAGGATCGACGATAAGTTCTTGCATTTCATCTGAAGGTTTTTGTGATTTGCACTGGCGTATGGGCGCGAGATTGGGGAGCTCGATATGAATGGAAACCTGGCTGGTTGGATCTTGTGATGGGGTGATATTATATAGAAATTCTATTGGTCGGGTTTTGTTTGTCATAGCAACTTTTTTATTTGGGTGATCCTTGGATTGTTGGGTCCTTTGAGTTAGGGGTCATGATGAACTTGAGTTTGCATTTGTATGTGAGTGTTTTTCTTGGGATGGGTTTTTGGATTTGGTTCTATGGTTGCGTGTTTACAAGTCGTAATCTGTATGTCTATCTACTACGAACTGCATTACGAAGGCGTCATCAATCAATCCACTGTAACGTAATTGTTATTCTACCGAATGGTGTGTTGATGTATATTGGATTGTTTAGGCGTGAAGTACTCTCGTTATCTTTCCCCAACAATCGTCAATATACCTCACCGTAGCTAGTCTCCAACCGCTAATGCCAGTAAGCAGTCCGAGACTACACCGTGATCCCCCAGCAGCAAACCTTTTCGGGTACAGCGTGCTATCAGGTTAGCAAGCTGATCTGCTCCTCTATCCATAGTCTCCTTAGAGAGTTTATGCAGGCAGAAAAGGTGACCTGGAGATCGCTGTGGAGTCTGGTCTTGAACTTGACGTCGAGCATGGCATCCTAGGTTAAAGGCAACAGAAAGATAGCAGGACTGATGAGATGTGGGCCAGAGATACCCGGGAGTGACATTCAATGATTAAACTCAAGTACGCACTTCTCCAGGCGTCACAAGGCCATATTTCCAGCCAAAAACACGGTGGAAACTAAACTTGGGAGCTGAGGACATGCCCACAGTACCGTAGGGAGGGTCTTCGGGTTCTTAGTATGCACAGATCAGTCCAGGGGTCCCAGGCGAGACCATTCTCAAGTCGCAAGATCGCAAGACCAGGTAAACAAAGAGACAATAGAGTATATCCCAGACCATATTGAGACCTCCTCTTGTCTAATACTGTGGAAAGCTTTACCTTCCACAAGCAAGAGACACGCCACAGTTAGGGTAGTGGTTGAGCCCCGTTTCAGAACTTCCTTGGAGAGTGTGTCAGCTACATAGATGATCATTTCAAGCAGTGCCAAAGGTGCTCTCAATCAAGGGGGACTTTGAGAAGCTTGGAGTCGAGTACGTACTCTAGTACATACTAAGATCAACATACCTTCCAAAAGTGCACAAAGCTTGAATATATCAAGCTTAATTCAGCCTACCGTACCCATAGAGTATAGTAGCAGATTGATTTGTGGCGAAGTCGGGATTTTTATTGCGATTTCACGGCTTTGGCGGTGAGGCGTAGCATTACGCAACCCCTCACTTTGGTAGTCACCACGAAATCCGGTCGTCATCGTCATTCCCAACACCTCGCCATATTCACCAAAATCCCCATTCTATCAAAAAACTAACAACAAATACCACCGCCGCCCGTTCGCCAGCTTATCACCGTACCGCAACTCGAACTCGCAATCCTACATTCTTAGCCGCACCTTCAACAGCTTCCCGCTTACCCACGAAGATGTTCCGAACGCAAACCAATGCGTTTGACGAAGTCGTCGGTTCGTAGCGTGCCTGCCCAGCTTACATTGGAGCCTCAGCTCATACCTTTTAGTCAAGGCGACCGACGAGAACCTCACGTCTGAGAACTGGGAGTTCATGATGGATGCGTGGGAGAGAGTTAACAGTGGTGGAGAGAACGGGTGAGCGCGCGCGAAGCATCATCCAACTTCGAGAAATGGCGCATTTACTGACGCCCCATGTTACAGACCAAAGGATGCTGTAGCTGCGCTGATAAAACGCCTTGCTCATCGAAACGCGAATGTGCAGCTCTACACATTGGAGGTGGGGAGCACATGTCCACTGAGTCTGTTTCGGGATGTAGGCTGATAGTGTGCGGTAGCTCGCGAATGCGTTTACTCAGAACTGTGGCCCGAATATGCATCGAGAACTTGCATCGAGGGCGTTTACGGATGCATTGTTACGGCTGGCAGGTGATAGGGTCAGTAGAAGTCAACCTACGCCAGGATGAAGTGGCAAGATGCTGAATCACGAGCTACAGAATACACATGCTGCGGTAAAATCGAGGGTATTGGAGAAAATGGCCGAGTGGACAGAGATGTTCAAAAACGACCCCGGATTGGGAATCATGGAGCAGGCCTATGATAGGGTGAAATCTGCAAGTTAGTGGCACAATTCTCTGCTACCATTCGTATCTGGATTTGTTCTAAATTTGGTCTAGATCCGAATCTCCAGCCTCCCTCGAAACCAACCAAACGTGAAATTACCGATGTCGACCGACAAAAAGAAGAGGAGGAGTTGCAGATGGCGCTCGCGATATCTCTCAAGGAAAAATCTAGTGCCGCACAGGCTTACAAACCAGCCCAGACATCGTCTTCAGGCAATCAGGTACCAGTACAAGCTGCTACTCCACCTGCAGCAGCTCCTCACACCACAGCTGCCACAGTGTCACGAGTGCGAGCTTTGTACGACTTTGTACCATCAGAGTCTGGAGAGCTGGCGTTCCGGAAAGGTGATATCATTGCTGTACTGGAGTCTGTGTACAAGGACTGGTGGAAGGGATCTTTGAGAGGCCAGACTGGAATATTTCCCCTTAACTATGTCGAGAAGCTATCAGATCCTACGGCGGAAGAGCTGCACAAGGACGCTCAGATGGAAGCGGAGGTCTTTGGGCAAATCAAAAATGTGGAAAAGTTACTGGCGTTGCTGAGCACATCCGAGGGGAACTCGAGTGTTCAGGATAATGAAGAGATCACGACTCTCTACCATTCAACTCTACAAATCCGGCCGAAGCTGATAGAACTAATAGGAAAATACTCGCAAAAGAAGGGTATGTGATATTCAACGCATCATTTACACAGCATACTTACCAACTCTTTCTGTCCAGATGATTTCGTGGCTTTGAACGAGAAGTTCATTAAGGCCCGGCGAGACTACGAAGCATTACTTGAGTCGTCTATGTCTCAAACCGCTGCAGCCCACTATGGAAGACCACCGGCCGCAACCAACCCCTACACCTATCCACCAAGCGATGGGTTCCCCGAACCAAGCCGGTACTACACACCCGGGCCTCAACAATCAGCCTCTCCTCAGAATGTACAAGGAGCGTACCCTCCTCCCCAGCAGAAGCCCGCATATGGTGGTGGACGACAGTCTAGCAACCAATACTACCCCCAACAATCGAACGATGAACATCACCAACCAGGTCCTACCAGCGGGGCGCCCTTCTATGTAGTGGGCCAGATGCCCCCCAGCGCTCAGCACGGAAAAGCCCCTTCAGCTTCTCCCGCGCAACCCCATCACCAGCAGCACCAGCCCCCCTCGAATGCCCCACCTGCATCAGCAGTCGGAGCAGGAGTAGGAAACCACCAAACCGACGGCCCTTCGCAGCCGCAAGAGCTTGCAACGTCGATCTACGACACTCCGATCGAGCCCAAGCACGAGTCTAGCTTTGCGGGGCAACCAGCCTCGCCTTCACATCCCCCAAGTTCTCCATATTACCAACCCTACCAGCATCGTCCGCTGTCAACACACCAGCCTAGTTATCCGGCAGATGGTCCATCTCCAATATCGCCACAGAACCCGTATCCGCAGCTACAAGGCTCGCCTTCGCAGACATATCAAGCGTATCCACCCCAGCAGCAGCATAGACCGCAGAATTATTACACACCGCAACATTCGCAACATGAGCCACCCAATACTTCGTCGGCGCCAACCCCAATGCCGCAGGATTACTACCGGCAGAGTGAATTGTTCTTGCCAAATGGAAGCAGGGCACAGGGTTGAGCTACTTTCTGTTTTTTCTGTTTTTTGGTGGCGGTGATTGTGACTTTTATCTTCTCTTTTTGCGTGGTTGGGGTTATTTGCGTTCACGGTGATCCCTTGCTTGCATGATTTCGTCCGTTCTTTTTTTCTTTACTTTTTCTTTGTACGTACGTTTTTGTGGTGGAAGCGTGAGGAATTGACTGGGCAAATTGATATGAGTGGAAATGTCATGCATGGTACAGCACTCGTAATATAGTCTCGACGACATTGAGTGAGCCAAACTGTCAGTGCCGCATCCACTCGTATAAGGAACAGAAATAACGTGCGTAAGCCACCACGGGAACCCTGTGGCTCACGCAGGAAGACCGTGGCCGAGTCACTTAGCCATAATTTTAGTGTTGTTCCTTATACACGAGTGAATGCAGAGCTGCGCATACAGCTACATGTACATCGCCGCACTGAGGGAACTACAACCTCTTCAACCCCCATAAACGAGTGACGAAATATGGAGAATCGACCATTATTTTGCCGCAAGGCGGGGGGGGGGTGGGGGTAGAGCAGAATTTTTGGAGGCTCATCAGTCAGACGAAACAACTGGCTGGAAATTCCCCAGCCATTACAACTCAGCTACATCGAGACTCTCGAGAAGTTGTATCTGCCCGGCCCGGCCCCTCCCAGGTCGAACCGTATATTACTTCCCAATCAAAACGCACGGTGACGGTTGCCGCATGTAGGTGGGGCAGCGTCCGAAGTACCCCTCCATGGCATTTCCGCAAAGCTACTTTCTTATCGGAGGTGCCTGCATTGCTACCTACTAGTCCAAACCAGTACATCTCCACTACCTTCACCGTGTAACGCACCCCTTATTGGCCCCGCCCAACGTCACCCCATAATAACGCATCTATACCCCTTGCAAGCTCCACAACGGGAGAAAATATCCCTTCGTCACTATGGCGCAGAAAAAAAAAACATAAAGACCTGCAGCCCTAGAGTAGGGGTAGAAATGTTCTTTTTTTTCGCTCCACAAATACGGCCTAAGCTAATGACCGTTTCCGCGTGGAGCCCAGAAAACTGCAACTGCTGGCGGCGCGCCATCGACGGACTAAATAACCCAAAAGATGCCACGTAAGCAACATAAGCTCAGGGAATGAAATTAAATGTTTGGACTAATCCCTCACTTGACATGGTATTAATTAAGGACGAAACCCTCTACACCACAACCTATCTATCGAAGTGCAAGTTTAACCCAACAGCACAAACATGGAAACAACCACCCCGAAAAACCGTTAAACAAAAGAACTAGCCAAACCAAAAGTAAAAAACCAATCGAAGCAACAAACACTCTCCACCAACCCACGCTTTTTATTACAGAATAGTAGACGAAAGGAAGAAAAATGAATGAAACCCAGAAAAAGACGCGCGCCTTTGACTCCATCTATGTCTGTCTATCCATATTCACAGCGGTTTTTTGCAAGCCTACCAGGCGCAGTAACCACCCTATGACAGATTAACACAAGCTTAGTACAAACTACATCGAGGTAACTTACATCAATCAACAAGTCGGATCCGGTCATGTAAGTGCTGGCATCAGAGGCTAGGAAGACAGCCAAGTTGTTCAGCTCATCAACGTTACCCAATCGGTTCATGGGGGTGCGGTCCTTCCACATCTGTTTCTGGGCGTCCAAAGCAGGAACTCTGTTGAGGGCGGTGTCCATGTAACCGGGGGAGATTGTGTTGACACGAATGCTGTGCGCAGCCCACTCAGCAGCGAGAGACTTTCCAAGCATGATGACACCAGCCTTGGAAGCATTGTAGCAAGACTGCTGCTGAGGGAAGTTGACAATGTGTCCCGACATAGATGCAATGAAGATCATAGAACCACCGGTACCTTGCTTAATCATTGCGTTTCCGACGGCCTGAGCACAGACAAAGGTACCGGTCAAGTTGATGTCAATCAGACGACGGAACATCTCAATGTCATAACCTTCAGCGGGAATGTTGGAGCTAGTGGGCGATAGGTATTAATAAAGGTTCACCTAGCTTGATAAAGAAAACAGGAAAAAAACTTACTCGGCAATACCAGCAGAAGCAACCAAGATGTCAATCTTGCCGAGTGTGGTAGTGACCTAAAACAATCATTAGCATCGGGACCAAACATGAAGTGAACAACTTGTAATTACTTGGTCAACGGCGCCCTGAACGCTGCGGTGGTCACGGACATCGACCTGCTTGAAGATAACAGGGATACCAAACTGCTTGGAAAGCATCGCGACAGCTTCATCTCCATGCTCCTTAAGGACATCAAAGATCACTAAAGCCTTGAGATCGACATCACACAAAGCCTCAGCGATGTTGTATCCCAAGCCCCGAGCACCACTGCGGCAATATTAGCAACTGAAAACGACCCACAAAGACAACGGTGGTCGAAACTACTCACCCAGTTACAACAGCAACCTTGTTCTTAAGAGTGAACTTTTCCAAAGTAGGAGTGATCTTCGAAGGCCTCGAGGCAGCATTGAGTGACTCAACCAATGCAGCAATGTTGTCAGTCTGGGGAACGGATGTCGCAATCTCAGATGTTGAAAGCGGCTTGGGTCGAACAAGACCAGTAGAGAACGAAGCCCGCTGGGCGAGAGCAGCCGCGACCTTGGTGTTGACCGCAGGCTTTGGAACTGAAAGCGACGCCTTTGCGACAGCTGGGAGAGCTCGAAGAGAGAACATAGTGAGCAAATTGGATGTGCAAAAAAAAAGGAGAGTGGGTGAAAATTAGGAGTATTGGCGGGGGATGTTGTGTGAGTTTGGAAGAAAAAGTTGTGGGAGAAGCACAGCCTTTTTGAAGCGGTGGTTGTGGAGTGTTTGTGGTGGAGGGAGAGCTGCGGCGACTGTCGTCCGGACCTAAACATTTGCTATTTCCCGTTCTAGAATCTGCTGCTAGGGCCCACCTCAAAGTAGCTCGCTTTGGGCGCATTCATTCCCTTGGCTCTCTCCCCTCCCTGCCGATTTAGCACGGGCGCTGGCTGAGACTGCAAACCCTCAGACTCGGACCATCATGCCCCATGCCAGGCAGAACATGCCAACAGCAACACACAAATAACCGCGACTCGACTCCCGCACTGCCGCATGCGCTTGGATTTAGACGCGAGGTATTTTTTCTATTTTCTGCAGCTTCCAGACGTGTTCCACCGATTAATTGACAGCTGCAGGGTGGTCCGTGCGATTACCGACCTCAAGGGTCTGCAGCAACCTTGCCAAAAAGAAACTGCTAGGAAAAGCTTAAACTTGAGCCCCAAAAACCCCACGCTGCAGGGCAACATCGTGACCCGCACATGACCAAGAGTTTAGACCAGGGTTAACGCGTATAGCCCGTAGACTATGACAGACTACAAACAGACTACTTAATGGTCAGATTTGAACTCCTATTTCCGAAACAAAATCACGGCGACCTAATCTGCTGTCTGCTAAAAAAAGTGCGACATCTACAGATCCAATCGATCCACCCACAACCCTCCCCGTCAATCTAATACCCCTGGCCTAGACGTCCCTTGTTAGACACGCTACCCCCACCGCCACCTCCTCGTCCAATTCCCACCTACAATTTCACAATGATTCCACGTAGTTGCTGAGAAATCCATGCTGCATTAGTATAATGCAACCAAAATTTCAGATGCATTATGTTACACATACCTTGGAAATATACCCGTCCTTCCATCAACCTGCCCTGTCCACCAATCCTAGTCCCCCACTATCAGTACAAGTAAAATAAGCGACACCACGCGGCTAACTACTCACATTCTTGGAATCTGTACGTTTCGTGATGGTAATGATATCGCCTTTCTTGAAGCCTATCAATTAGTGAGTACATCACTCATCAGAATCCGTGGGAAGGGATGAAAACCAAGATCTCCCGGCTCCGCGGCATGGAATGTGTACAAGGCTACAGCTTGGTTGGTTCCCAATGTTGCTGCCCTCGTTGCAGGTTTGAACACCGGCTTTGGAGCTGACGGCCGCCCAGGAGGCGGGCCTTTCTTATCCGACGTGGGGGTTGATGGCGCACTATCAGAGTACGTACTGTTAAAATGTCGTTTCTGGAACTGTGAGCTCCTTGATTCATTATTATTAAGCTCGGAAGGTGAATTCCATGTCTGCGCTCTACTTCTTGCAACAGTGCCAGAAGTTGAGCTTCCCAGCTCAACCCGACGATGACTTCCTTCGTTGTTGTCCCACACGAAATCATCTCTTCGGTCGTCATACTGCGGAATGTCATTGTACATGTCGTCGTAATTGGAGCTGGTGGCAATACCGGAAAACACTCGGGAACTGAGGATTCGTATTAGGGTATCGGCGTCAGGTGGTGGCTGAACGGCGCCAGATAGAAGCTGTCTTGCAGAAACCTGTGTATCTGTGTTAGACCGTCGTTTTTCTACTGTCCAGAGTCTTCAACTTACGGGACCGCCATAGAATTTTGAATTTGCATCCTTGCGTTCGACAATAACAGAGCCCTCCAACGAAACACCCGCAAAAAGACCTTTGGTTTTACTGGTCAAGAAGGTTAGTAAACTAGCGGCTAGATGTGATCACGGGAGTTGGGGTGAAATGGCGGGGTAGCTAGTTACCTGTACGAAAAGATACCAGCTACAGATCTCAAACTTGCCGCACCACTAGCTTCGGCATTGCGCCCAATGGGCCCCGCCGCAACCGAAACATTTCCGCCGAGCGTAATGCTTCCTGTCTGAGCAAAAGTCTTTACGGCGTTCGCGTCGTTCAGAATCACTTTACACCAGGGTCAACCGAGATACGCACAAAACCAACGGGTTACGTACTAACGAAGTCTGTGAGCTCCGCGCCCAGCTGACCTCCAAAACCTGCGCTACTCTCGTCAACTATTCCAGTTCCAATTTCGTGGGAAACGAGGGGGGGACTCTACCCAGCTGTACCAATTGCGGAAGGCGCTGACCAAGCTACGGAAGCAAGAGTGAATACATATTCTGATACACCAGCCGAAGCAAAACTCACATCCATTTGGTCGTCTGGCGATAACCAAGCCAGAACCACCTCTCGCCGTCAACAGAAACCCGACCTTTGCAACCGTAAGAATCGCCAGACCCTAGAATGTAGCACCCATCAACAATGCTCTTCTGTTGACCCCCACCACAAAGAAGTGGAAATCCCACCTTCGCATCGGCAAGGATCGATGGCGGTATAATCTTATCCGGACCGAACGACTGCTTCGGATCGATGAACTCTGTGAGAATTCTCGAAGCCTTACGACATTCGTTACGCAAACTTGAAGGTATTGGGTTACTGCAGCAACACAAGACGTCAGAAAAATACTCTCCAATACTACCGCACACGCAGCCCTAGAAGAGACTAACTTGATAGGCATGTTTGAACGAAATCCGAGCGATGTAGTGATGTAGCAGCGAGATATTCTGGAGCGGCGTATACCTGGACAGCGTTTGCAAGTGGTTTCTGTGATAGATGGGAAAGCTCCTCCGATGGCCGGAACTAGCTACGAGCCGCTTGAAACACTTGGCAGCTTAGGTTCGGGATAACAAGGTAGTGGTTGTGTGTAACTTCGTACTAAGGCACGATGAGGTGTGGTCTACAGGCGCTGGTAGAGGTGAGAGTGAAGCTGCAGAATGGAGTGATAACGTCAATACCCAATTGGTACAGAGTGGAGTGTAATAGGCAGGCACAAGGTAGGAGTATGAACTTAGTATAAAGTAGGCAAAGTGGAATGCGACGATGAGAGAGCCGCGAAGAGATCCCTCGTCTTAGCCTCAAGACAGAGCGACCCCGCTTTATTTGTTCTGATGACGACGATGCTAATAATAAGTTCATCGGACATCGGTTTCCCGAGCCCGTTGACATAGGGACCTCCATATCTGTGTAACCAACAGCTGTGGGCTGTGATTGAAACGATCTTGCAGAATATTATAATCGATGGAGATAGAGATGGAGATGGAGATGGAGATGGAGATGGAGATAGGGAGGTGGTTGTAAGAATTCGATATATGACCTTTAAATTAAAGAAGCTATAAGGTGTTTTCAAAGCCCCCAGTTATTTCGTTTTCCATTTCCATAATGAGCCCTTCGACTCCATAACTCAGCACCTTACACGCAGCTGCGCAATATCAAAATTACTGGTATCTCAGCTTCACAGACGGCTAAGGAACAACTTGTTGGTGATTCGTAGGCGCCGGAAACTAAACGAGTGAGAACTGATGAAGTTGCAAATGTCCGATCGTGGAGAGTAGGTAGATACACAGAGAGAAAGCCGAATACTAGTATTCACGTGGAATGGGTACGGGTGTTCTGGTTGTGACAAGAGCTACAATATTCTCGTATCTTTCGTTAGAAACACAAAGATGCAAAGTTACACTGGTTTAGCATGACTGTAGATAGTTGATAGCTTTGTTTAGGATGTTTTGGATGTGTAAACCTAAAAAAAGCAGTCAACTGGGCCATGAACAATAACAGAAAGCCCGTATGCCCCGTACCCTACAGCTCCAACTTTGAATATACTTTACCTACAGCAACGCCCCACCGCTAGAATCACAAAGCTGCACTTTTCAGCCACCAGCGGGACCAGCACAGCATCGCAACAATGAAGAGCAACCGCAAGAAACTCCGACAGAGCAAGAACCAGCGCAAAAAGCGGGTTCATCGTCTCCTCACGCAGGCCCGCAAGACATCCAGACCCCCAAAACGTCACATCAAGTGAGTAACTTGCATTCCATGCCCAACCGTTCCAGACTACTAACACACATCAATAGACTCTCAACATTACCCCCTGATATCATATTCTGCATCATCGACCACCTCCACCACCTCTCCGACCTTCTCGCACTCAAGGAAACATGCCATGCATTGTGGAACGTAGTTGTGGCTACACCGACATCAACACTTGAGACATTGGTTTACCAAAGTACGCCTAGGTTCTTGCCGTTGCGCGTGTGGCTTTGGGAGTCGTTTGAAAACTGCAGAATTTCTCGCATGGGATATAAGATGTAGAGGGACATTGAGCGGAGTCATTCGGGCTGCATTGACTACTGTATTGACGGTCAGAAGATGCGTGCTTTTTTCGGGTGGAAGACTGGGGAATTTTCAAAGATCTGTGGTTTCTGGCTGTATAGACTGAGATACTTTGTCCTCAAACGATACCTTGGCCGGGGCCGATGGGCGGTGGTGAAGCGGCGTGAAATAGTGATTTCACGAGATGAATATATTCATGATATTACACTTCTTGAATGACGAAGTCATTAATGTAGTAAGGGGAAATACAAAAATACAGGAAAGGCAGCTTGTGCAACTGCTTTGAGTTATTCCAAGCTTCTCACCCCGTCTAAAACATCATCACCCACCAGCGTCTTCAGCCTTCCTAGCTTGCAGAACACGTCTGTAAGCCCCTAATTACTCAATACTCTCTCTTTGCTCCCACATCTCCTGTCTCCGTCTTGGTTCATGCAACCTTTGCTGCATGGGGAAAATGGAACACTGCCGCAACTATATCATGGATTGGGAATATGGGACTTGTAGAACGTGAATATCTATCCCCACCTCGCACAGGCTCCACTTCAACTGCTTGGCTTCGTTTATCCATGTCGCAGGGTCTAGCTGACCACTTCATCCTCTTCTCTCCGCATGCTGTCCCAAACGTTCATGTTATAGATCTCAGTCTTTCTCGGCCTAGTTCAAATAAACTACGGTCATCTAAAACAGCAAACGTCAGTTTCATTGCAGCGATAGAAGGGTGATGCACATGGATTTATAGTCCCTATTATGATCCACGCCTTCATCCAATATCACTGCCCTTATAGACAGCTTTTGCTTTATTTACCTTCTTCAAGAGTAGATACCGCATCACCGCCATCATAATAGAGATGTAATCGAGAGCCATTTATACAAGCGAGCGTTCTGGTACCCCCAAATCCAGCTACTAAGGCAATTCACAAAGCTATCCTGGGTCTTCTCCCTACTGCTTGTCACAAAGAACAGCACAGGCTCCTCGTTACTGAAATAGATACAAAAGCACTTCGCAAGGACAACCAGACAAAAAAACCCAAAGAACTCCTTCACACCTCGAACACCCTCACGTATATTGTACAACCATCAGGCAACAGCAAATTCTGCATCCCAAAACATAGATGCAACGCAAAGAAAAAACCATCGTGATCATCATCACTGAAGGGTCATTTTCATGAGTCCATCGTGAGTATCTGTCAATAGTCAGCTATATACCGCAATCCAGAACCATGCTACATACCACTAAACCCTTGGAAATTAAGCCTTTTACCACCATTATTCGGCGGGGATTGCGCCAGTTTTGGGCTGTTTGAAAGTCCCGGCGAAACCGCCCTCCGCTTGAACACATTTGGCTCGAAACGTTCGTCCTGGGTGCGTCTTCTTTTAGGCGGGCGCCGCATATCGGAAGGAATAGCGGCAACAGGCGAGTTGACACAGGAATCCGAGTTCATCTGTACTCTATATTAGTCACGCTTGTGAAGAATTTGGGGCGACAAACAATTATGTCCCCATCACTACCCATACGCAGTCCAGGAAATGTAGGCGGACTCCCACCAATACCATCCATCTGATCCCCGAACCAAAACCCGCCATGACGTTCCGCCTGTTTCGAGAAACTTATTCCAATGCCACGATTACCCTGGGAGGCGCTGTCGCCACTCTCGGTTCCATCCTCTTCGCCAATGTTAGCGAGCTCTGACTCCATAGTCCGGTTTTCACCCTGAGAAGGCTGCGGCGATAAATGCGGTTCTTCCTCCCGGATCTGCCGCGTTATCTCCGCCTCTCGTTTGACTTCAAGATCGATCGGCGACGATTCTTCGATTAGTGCCGCCTTGATCCGTTGGAAGTTTTTAGTTTTTGGGAGAAGCGATCCACGTCTTGAGACCGGTCTTCTAACTGGGTCTGGTCGGTCCGCTTCGTATTCCAATACTGACGGTCCAAGAGTCAAACTATTACGTCTCATTGGGTAGTCAAATCCACTACTCATCTTTGGGCTCTGCGAGACTGGCTGGATTATAGGTGAAGGTGTCATCATGGGTCTAGTCCTGGAACTGATGCTGGACCTTCGGGACGTATGCCGAGCTCCCAACCGTGCCTTCTGGTGGTCGAGAAGTGATATAGACGCAGCTGATTCCATGGTCGTAGCAGCAGGGGTGTTGTTGGACGGGGTGAGTGTGTCCATCAGATCGAAGTCCAAATCTACATCTTCATCGATGGAAGAATCGCTATCATCACCGGAAGCATAATCAAGCATTGACGCGGAGCCGATCGAAGACGCATGAGATGATCCAGGAGGATGGTTATGATTGTTGCTTATTGGAGAATCGAGGGGCCTGTAATTTCCTCGAGGGATTGGGTATCCACTACTCGTAGCCAGAGGAGAAGAATCGGGCGACGATTCGGCGGCGAGAGTCGAGTGATGGAGCGAGGTACCTAATGATCTATGAGTAGCTGAACCCACAAAGCATGACCGTAGAACCACAAACAAGACCGTGCAAAATCCAACCTTGGTCGCCGAGCCACCGAGTAGCCAAGCGCGGGATCAAGAATTGGTGAGAGCGGTCCACGAGAAGGCATTTGGAGTGCTAGCCGATTGGGAATGCTCAGGCGACGAGGCGTGAAAGGGATATTTGGGACGCCGGCACTCACGTTTGCGCGAACATCTTTCGCGCTGTTCATGCTGCCACTGCTGCTGGGATTCGCGAATTTGGAGGCGGAAGTGGCAGCGTCGGCGGCGGCGGCGGACTGCGCGTCGACGTCACTGGCAGGCGGGGCAGCGGCGGCGAGCTGTGAGGAAAGGGAAGATATAGCTCCGGCTCCGGTAGTAGCGGCAGGCGTGGTAGGTCGCTCTATGTTCGACATAGCTTAATTTTGATTTGGGTTCAGACGAGTAGATTCGCGAAGCATGTTGCTTGTTTGTATTGCGGGGTGTTTGGTGCTGGTATAGGTGTGGTGGAGTTGGAGTTTAGTTTGATTTGTACGGATAGTTGAGGTAGAGATACAACTTGAGGGTCGGTGGTTAACCCCGTTTGTCATGGTTCCTGGACTAAAGTCACCTCACAGTTTAACGAGCAAATAACAATCACAGGCACACAGTGTTGTTATTGTGATAGCGGTATGCCGTTTAATTGGGGTCCGCAACCGTACATATCGTGGCATCCGCTGGGAGGAGAAGTACCGACAGCAGAGCCAAAAGCGTGTTGACACTGAACGCAACTGCTTCCACGCCATCAAAGTATAACCATACATCCAACCACACAGAATCGCCTCCTCCGCTTCCCTTTCAGCTCCAACCCCGTCTCTGTGTCTGTCCTTTCTGGGACCGTTCTGGTTGTCCCGTTCTCAGCTAGCTACTGCCCACCCACGTTACTTTCCAGTCGCCTCGTTTCACCCAGACTCTACTCAACCGATCACACCGCGCCGTCAACGCCACGATGCAAGGCTTCAATATGGGGTGAGGCGCTCCTTTCATACGCATTCACAAGGACTAATCGACCGGAACCCCCTTAACGCAGACGATATGTCCCACCAGAGCTCGAGGGTCGAGTTTCTGGCAACCAGATCTATGGCAAGAAGCCCTCGGGCTTCCGCGGTGACAAACAAACGGTGCGCTTCGAGATGCCATTCAACATCTTCTGCCAGACCTGCGAGGGCCACATCGCGCAGGGCGTCCGCTTCAACGCCGAGAAGAAAAAAGTCGGAAACTACTTCTCGACGCCCATCTTCAGCTTTCGCATGCGACACACCGTGTGCTCGGGGTGGATAGAGATCCGGACCGATCCAAAGAACACCGCCTATGTGGTCACCGAGGGCGCAAAGAAGAAGGCCGCCGACGATGAACCTATCCCTGGCATCATCAAGATTCATGATCCCGCCGAACCATCTGTCGAAGACCCGTTCGCGAAGGCGGAGAAGAACGTGAAAGACAAGACGGAGGCGAAGCAGGGTGCAGCGCGGATCGCGGAGCTTAAACAACTCAGCGACAGGCAGTGGGCGGACCCATACGAGCACTCGCGAAAAATGCGGAAGGTTTTTCGAGTAAGGCGATGCCTCTATGCTGGTGATTTATACATGGGCTCATACGTAATTTAGGCGGAACGCAAGGTGTTGAACGAGAAAGCTGCAGCTGCGGAAGCAATATTAGATCGTGCTGGATTGTCGATAGAGCTATTGGACGAAACACCCGAGGATGCTCAGCGTGCGAAGCTCATAGACTTTGGGCCAGACTATGAGCAGAAGATACTACATGCTCATTCGAAACCTCTGTTTGAGAAGGAGCAAGAAGACCGCCGACACATCGTCTCAAGCGCGAGCCAGAAGGGCAAATTGAAGAGTCAGCAAGCGGTGGAAAAGACGAAGGAGAACCTACAGAAGGACCTGATGAGGAATACTAGAGCAGCAATTGACCCATTTTTAGGACAGCATGATCGGCCACGGCCTGGTTTGGGGATCAAGATACTTAAGAGGAAGGCACGGGATATCAGCTCAGATCCACAGAACGAGAAGGATGTTATTGGTGTTGAGAAGAATATGGTAGAAGAGGAGAAGCAGAGAACACAGATATCTTTAGGATTGGATTATAGTTCCGAATGAAGATTTTATCTGGGGTTCGACTTAAGATGCAGTGGAATTTAAGGTCCCCAATCTCGTTTGAAACTTTGAGATATTGTAAAAGTCCCTTGTCCATCAGATGTCAGGAGAACAGAAGAGCTTTATCCCACCGGTAAATCGGCCCAATTTCTGCAACGTGACGCTACCGCTCGACTTCGAACTTTGTAGAGGTTCGCGTGGACATAGATTCTCACTCGTACAAAACAGTTCCGAATATCACAACCAGCTGGAGAGTCTTAAATGCTGTTTTCTAGGTATACTTTCCGAGGCGTATTCACAAAGTCAGTAGCGAGAGGCATTAGATGCGAAAACTTACCAGATCTAGCCATATACTAGTAGTACTATAGTACTGTCTTATTTCTGTCATGTAACGCCCCACAGGCCACAAAATGGACTTTAATGAATCAGAATAAACCCCTTTTTCCGATCAAACCTCGAAGTGGCTACTTCACGGGTTCTTGGATCGTCACAGGTGTAAAGAATGCCGAGTGAGACATTATGAAGCACTATCTCCGTTGATTGTTAATCGCTAAGGCTCCTCGAATTCTACTGAATTAGCATACCATCACTCCATCCTTCAATCCTTCAATCCTCCAACCCCAGGACTGTACATGAAACGACTTCGGGAAGACAAACCACATCCATCAAATGCCAGGAGGGAGAATGAACGTTAAAATTTGTGAGTAAATCAAACTCAACAGCTAACGTCATATAAGCAAATATCATTCCATCAAGTTGTCCCATCAACACCATTGTCCCCCCCAACGACACACACAAAGCACGGCTATCCGGGCCCAATCTAACGTCCAGGAGACGTAGTAGCAATTGAGTGCTACAAGCTAGGTTCGTGTGTTTCCTCGGGTTGACAGTAGAGCTCTTTCCCGCCCGTCCTCCCATTAGCTTTTACTGATTTGTAGTGCCGATTCGGATAAATTCTCTAACTATATATCATCGGAGAAACTCGGGCACGCCGAGGAGATGACGAGCACCACCTTTCTTTCTTGGAGATGTGGTAAGTTTCACAAGTTATAAGATTAAATTGGAATTATACACATTCTAAATGGTTTACCATGATCATTACCATGATCACAGGTGTCGGTTCTAGCCATCTGGTCTTCCGTGTGTGATGAGTGATACTTTGGCGGCTGCATGCCTTCCATGGATTTGATACCAGCTGCGGTGTAACTCAATTTTGGTATAATCCATGTGGTCAAAAGAAGCACACGTCCAATCGGTCTAGGGTATTAATTCTGACCCGTCTACTCCGTCCGGCTTGTTGCGGTTTCAATCGATCCGTAAGCAATCTCACTGGCTTGACCTTTGGGTGCCTGATGTACAATATATATTTGCGGGCCGAACGTGGGGTTCACTGCTTGGTCATGATCATGGGTCGGAGAAAGCAGCAACAACATCGCCGTCTCCTCACCACTCCGTCTGACGTTATCCCATCAACTTTAACGTCACCTCCCTCCCCCAAACTACCGAGTCATAGCTGCACGGCGACCAGCAAGGCGAAAACATCACGCGCACGTTATGGGATCTGCGAAGCCGTCAATCTACGGACCCGTCAATCGACCACTAACTGCTCCTCATGCTTGCATGGTGTACTTGTATATCCTTATCCCTTATCTATCTAACGGCGATCAGCGAGTCCAGTCCCCACACAACCCCTTCCACATAACCCCTTCCGCATATCCCTTCCACAACGACAACCCTCAGAAGCTTTAGAAGTCTCATCCATGATACATTCAATGATGGAAAAAACAAAAAAGGCCCAATCCCGGGTTTGAACCGGGGACCTCCCACATTTGAGTTACTCAGTAACTGGGGTTACCCGAAGCGAGAATCATACCACTAGACCAATTGGGCGCCTATGACAAAATCACGAAAAGCGCACACAAGATTCAAAACTACATAAGAAATCACGTGAAAACAACAACATCCCTCGAACGTACTTGATACCTACACCATCTAAACATCTAAATTAGTGTTGGGCTGATGGTAAACCTGCAAAACGGACCTAAATTAGCAACAACCTTACGAAAATGCCGCTTTATACCCAAGAGCTGCTTCCCGACTCACTCTTGTAAGAATTCTACAAGTACGATTGTGTTTGTGTCGGCACCTGCGACTACAATAACTTTGCATAGGTTGATCCAGTGGCTATGATCAGGCGACTACCCGAACCTTCGTGGAAGAGCACCGGTGGATATTTCCGAGCTCCAAGGGGGTATCACTGGACTTGCTCATCTTGTTCTAGGATCCAAGGTAATAATATGGATCGAAGTTATGCGAGACAGGAATAGAACAGGGATAACTTGGTCTGAGTTTTGCAAAACAAAGCAGAACTGGAGACGGCTGGGGGCAGTTGGTGCTAACACTTACATCCAAAGGTTCGCATGCTCACCCGAATGATAATTCGGGACAATGAAGCATCGCCTGAGATTAATTATGCAATTCCTGTTGCATGTGTACTTGGATCATGAGTCTCAGCACCGTTTGATGTCTTGTATGAGAATGAAGACTTGTATGAAGATGGTGGCTGTATCAGGATATGCATCAGGGCCAGGGTGATGCGTCTCATGTCAGAGCATACGCGTACGCATATGGGAGATTGTACATATACGGGCCTCGGCCCTCGAGATAGAGAAGTCAATCAACATGTCAAAGAAGCATCCAAAGTAACAATTCCATTATGTGATATTGAGGAGTGATCGATTGTGATTTACGCAGAGGGGGACGAATGTTAGTCCCCGCCGATCGGACACCACTCATCACTATAACCCCCAAACCTTTGCCTTCCTTCACTTGAGATTTGTGAATTTCTTTCTCACCCCGATTAGATCAACCATAGAAAACCAAACTCGGAATAGGTATTTACCATTCCATTACACTGGTAACTATCACTGTGGCACCGGCATATCCGAGCATATACCCGAAGATTCTGTATATATCTCGAGTCTTTCTCCTTCTATCTGTACATCAAGTCTATACATGCACGTGGTTCTTCCCTCCATATTCACAACAGTATCGCAGTTTCACCAACGAACCAAAAATGGTGATGCTTGGCTAAAGTACGCACAAAGCCGGGTAGCCGCGTCATTACCTCAACACCTTCCCCGCGACATCACCACTGGCTCACCTATCTCCGACTGCAGGAATTGAATACCGATCTCTTTTTAATATTTGTGTCTCCGATTGCTATTTAATACCTACCACCGCAAACCCCACCCTCCAGCTATGCCGGCAAGCTCCCTCCAACTTGATAAACCTACAGCACAGCTAACCAACCTCCAGGCCTACCACTCCGCCTTCCTCCGCGACACCGATTCCCGCGTAATCGGTCTGTTCTCCGGCTTCCAGAACTCCTTTTAGCTTCACCCATATCTATAGCTTCTAACATTCCCAGGAAACTTCGGATTACCCGCACTCCGCACCAAGACCCGGGGTCCTTCATACACACTTCCGTCTCTCCCGGCCGGCACCAGCGACCTCGATATCGATCCCGATAGCGAGTCCTACGATATCCTTGACGAAACCCTCACCCTCTTCCGCGCAAACACTCTCTTCCGCAACTTCGAGATCAAGGGTCCCGCCGACCGTGTGCTCATCTACGGAATCCTATGGATTAGCGAGTGTCTTGGAAAAGTCAAGCCGACGATGTCGCAGAGGGATGCTGAGAAGGTATATTTCGTGTTACCACTGCTGCCCTATCCGGGTCTCAAGAGCTGATGAAGTTGTAGGCACTGCAAACTGCTGCTTTGGACCATTTTGCACTTCCCGGCGACCCGGCTTTTCCCCTAAATGCGCTCTACCAGCCACCGAGGGATCGTCAAGAGGCGGAGACGCTGCGCGGATATATCTCGCAGATGAGACAAGAACTGGCCGTGAGGTTGATTGCAAGGCTATATGCAGATGGAACAGGGAAGCCGAGCAAATGGTGGTTAAGCTTCACGAAGAGGCGGTTTATGGGAAAGAGCTTGTGAGCGGCATCTTTGATTATGGTATGCCTGGATTGCTAGAGATTCCGTCAAGATGCACGTTGGACTTCGGCGTACTTGAAAATATCCCGTTGAAATTACAAGTTAGACGAAGGATTGATACAGTCAAGACGCCGGGAATATAGAGCTCTTGACATGCGGGTCTAATTCCAATCATAAAAGTACATTATGGATATCTTGCCGAGCTGTCATAAAGCAAGCCTTTATAGAGCAGTAAGCAGCCTTTTAGATAACGAGAAAAGCCCCCCCAATCCTAATCCCAATCCCAACTCGCCCGGCTTGCTCACTCCCTCTGTAAAATCACCAACAACCCCATAATCCCCAGCAGCACAGTCTTCAGCCACGGGTGCTCGCTCAGCAAGATAGTAACATACCCCACAAACGGAATGTATCCGACAACGCTTCCAATTACTTCCTTCTCTCTATCCAGATAAAACTGGTTCCGCGCGTACAGCTCGGTGTCATCGGCATGGTTATTATCTCCCTTGGTAAGAAGGTTCAATGGCGTTTTCCTATACACGACCTCATTAGATCCAGCCGCCCGGTTGGAACAGAAGCAACGGGTGGGACAACATACGAGCCTTTATGCCTCCGTACAACTCTGTGGACAATCGGAATCTCCTTTCCAACAACATTGTACACCACAATCTCCCCCACCTGAGTTCCCGGAAACTCTGCCTGCGCGGCAACTGGCGGGCCGGCGACGTGGTTCATCTCCAAATTCCGATTCCAGAGGAAGAGGAGGTCGCCGCGCTGGAACGCCGGTTCCATACTATTTGCTTCCCGCGTTAGATAACTGCAGGGATAGTGGTTGTGGGGATGGTACAAACCTTCCGGACAGCACTACAACAATCGGGCTGGGACTATTCGCGGCTACGCTGAGGCCCTTCCATATCATGAATGCCGTAGCAAGAATTAATGCGAAGTTGAGGACTTGAGAGAGGATTTGGCGGGGTTTTAGGCGGCGGAGCTCCGAGAGCCCTAGCTGGTCGAGAAGGACGTCCATTAGGCTTGTGCGATGGTGGCGGCGGTGGTTAGAAGTGAGTGTGTTGAGGTTGGAGTTAAGATACAGGGATTCTGTAATTGAGACCAGATCACTGCTTAGAGCTCAACGTTTCACATGGGCTTGGCAATTAGGAAGGCCGAGTGCTTGGAAATGATTAAGAACATAGACGCTCTTTCAGATGGTATAAAATCTAGAAATACACCATTGATACATCTACCCCGCTTTAGAAAACTCTTTTTGCAAGTCTCAGCATTGCAGGACGATGTGCTCTACCCTGTCCGATCCTTCTAGTCCACCCATCTCCATCACTCCCGCTTTCCCAGCTCTATACGAACGGAGGAAGCTTGAACGGATATCCACCATTCTTCATCCTAAACAAGCTCATCAAGAAACTGAATGAGCACAACATTATAGTGTTCCACAGCCATATTGCAACCTTTTGGCGCGCAGGATCCTCAATCCTCGGCATCTTCAGACTTAGTGCAATGGCGCAAAACGCAAGTATCGCATCTGCAGTATCTTGTTAGCCTTTCTCTTACTTCCATCGAATACCTACGAAAGACGTACAAATAACGGCGACAATCTGAGTCTCCAACCCATACTGATTGCTAAACCCGCCTGCAATATACGAGATACCTCCGTTTCCATTGTTGGCAACGTAAGGAACCTTTCTTATGTGGTTGTACATGTGGCCGCTAGTAAAAAGCAAAATGAGAAGGAGCGAGATGGCAGACCACAGGTTGCGCGAGTAGATGGCCGGCTTTAACGTGTTGAACGATAACTTGAGGATGGTTGCTCTGGTGATGACTGCACTCATTATAGTAAAAAGCTTTGTGTAATCGAAAGGGTGCACGACTGGGTTGATGAGGAGTAATCTGTGATATCCACTCTGCGATAGACTCGGCGGAGATATGACTGGCAATTGTCAGTATTCCTTCTACGATTAACCAAGGAAGCATGGCAGGTACTTATGCGAGAAATCAAGTTGTGAGGTTTCGTAGCGTGAAGAGGGTCAGCGTTTGGTGGGAAAAGATGCAAGATGGGTGCGGTGTTCACCCCAAGCTTCATTTAGTTTGTTGAGTCAGCCTACGTCCTCCAGACCGCTTAATTCCTATAGCATCATACCTTCATAAAAGTCTCGCGGCCTTTTGCAAAGTCTAGCATGCTAAACAGCAGTCCATCTCCGGTCTTGTGCTGTCCCCGCCAGCTTTTGCAAGTAATTCGTACTCGGGCTGAACTTCCTTGCATAGCATGTATCCGAACTTTGAGTCCAGGGCTGTGAACATCACAATAGCAGTGTAGTTTCGGGGCGTGATAGTGATGTCATTGTAGAGATCATTGGTGAGCTCGATAACACCAGACTTTGATTTTGTCGAAAGTTGCGACAATTTTGCAAGCTTATCTTCTCCCGCAACAAATGCAATTGGGGATATGGCCAGTAGCGAAAGAAGAGAACCAAGTAGACGCATCGTGGTGGCGTTTCTTCAGGGGTGGTGAGCTCGAATTGCTTGCCCAGAAAGGAGAGGTGTTCATATCAACTTGCACGTGACGGGCTAGGGATACAAGTTCCCTCATCCGATCCTTCTCGTAATTCTACCTCACGTTTAGGCATACGTTCTGATTGCAACCTCGTCTCATCTGGACTCGAGCCGTGTGCTCTGCCTTCGAAGTCGGATATGGTCTGACCAAACCTGACACGAGTTGTGTCACCTCGCATTCAATTCATCGCAATGCCACAAGAATGGCCCCGCCTCACCCCTCCCCCGCTCCGTACTAAGTACAGGCGACACCTATCGCGGACCCATCTCGGCAACCTCACAAAATGAGTCTATCTGCCGTTCACCCCGCGGCGGCGAAAGCAACGCCTTCAAAAGCACACAATGGTGACCCCCCTCCCAGGCCACGCGAGCCTCTTCCGCGAACAATACCCCAACCTAACACCTACCTACTAGGACGGCTGACGGTACCTCCCTTCTCACACACAGCGAAGATCACGGCCTCCGCGCCTTCATACTGCCTCCCGACCTCCTCGACGGCGATGACGAAAAGTCCCTAGCACCTTTCACCACAACCTTTACTCCCTCGCGCGTCTACGCAACCGCAATATGCCCCTTCGCCTCAAAGGATTTCGAGTTTTCAACAACAACCCCCGCTGGTATGCAGAGAGTATAGTCTGTGGCTTCCCAATTGCGCGCTTCTCGCTGTGGTACCCATTTTATTGCATCTTGCTTGCGCAGTAAGATAGAAAGAGCCATCTTGCACTCAAAGAGAATGCTATAGCAAGAGCATCCCAAACCCACACAGTTGCGCTTTTTGGTGATCTGCAGCACCCAATTGAGATAGCCCAGCGCATACCTAAAGCGCACCAGCATGCTAGTCTCCTGGTGGGCTGCGATGGATGATACCGAGAGCGTGCAGTAGATAAAGACGTATGTACGAACCGTCAAAGGGTAAGGCAAGCAGACAGAATTAACTCGGCAAAGCGGGAGGTTTGGGATGCGGGGAGCAAAAATGGGTGATGCTGGAAGTGTAGTCTAAGGAGGCCGGTCCGGAGTGTTTGTGTGCATATGCATGCATGTTGGGGCAAGCTTATGCGACAAGGGTTCCCATGTCCGTCTATCATCTTGTGTAACTATCAAAGATGTAATATGAATGGATGAGAAGAAACCAGGGAGGAGCACGAGCTCTCAGTGTGTATATTGGTCACTGGAATGTTCAATGCCTTAGGCTCCTCCAAATGTGTTCAGTGTGATTGCGACTAGGCAACTAACTCATTGAAGCACTCCGAATATATAGTTAATGTCAATGGATTCTACAGTCGTAAGTTGGAAAACTATGAGCCCGTTAGAGGCGGATATACGGTCCGCGAATGAGAAACGCGGTAGCAGCAGGCGAGTTTTCTCTGGTGGTGAATGGGTTTCGACAGGGATCGCACGGTCCATCTTGTCAGAGTGACTTGAGCCTCTGATGACATCATAATGCACTCCAACGTCAACACATGAACCTCCAATACCTCACCTCTCTCTCAACCTTTGCTAAATCACAACTCCGTCTCACCAAATTGCCCCTCTATACCTCCAGCCACCAATTCTCCAAAGTGTCCATCAACACCTCCACCCTCCCCATCACCCTTCCCCCGAACCTAACCCGCACCCAATTCCTCTTCCCCCTTCATCAGCCAAATGTAATTTAGTCTCCGGAAGCCTCCGGGAGTGTGTGAGAGTTGTCGGAGCATAAACCTACAATGGTCAAATTTGGGAAGTAATCGGATCCTTGCAAGGGCCTTCCGGCGCGCCTCAGACAGTATGTGAACACCTAGGAGCGTTCAAGACAAGTCTGGGAGTACCTGGAAGCGCTGGAGAGGAACCTGAGAGCACCTAGAAGCGCATGTGAGAAAACTCGGAGCACTTGGGAGAACTGTAGAGCGCCCGGGAGTACTGGCATATTGGCGAACGTTTCTGGTGGCACCGCGAAATCACTTGGGCAAGAAAGCTCAGTTACTGCCTTTAATTGAATGATTGTAACTCATGAATTCAGCTTGTATTCTCATCTATCTATCTATGTACACACGGTCGATTTAGGCTAGCTGCAGACGGTACTCGAGCACACTCGGAGGTGCACCTGCAGGGCGGCACTCCTGCACACATAGAGGTGTACCCGGAGACGGTACTGGATGCACTTGCAGATGGCGATCGAGCGAACTCGGAGGTCAACTTGGAGATAGTAATCGAGTGAACTTAGAGATGCATCTGGAGGCCGTGATCGTGTGAACTTGGAGGTGTACTTGGAGATGGTGCTGGCTGCACTTAGAGATGACGATCGAGCGAATTTGGAGACGGAGATGGAGAGATGCACTTGGAGGCCGAGATAGAGTGAAGTTGGAGGTGTAACGTCGATATGGTGCTAGCTGCACTTGGAAGTAGACTTGACCTTCGTGCTTCTGGTGGAGCTGGCTGGAGACTGTCGATCTGGTGGGAGGCACATTCAAGGGTTAACTCATCGTGGGAATGTAGGGAGACTGAAGAACACAAGATCGACTGACCATTCTCAGTCTCCCTACATTCCCACGATTACGAGTTAGCCGATGAATAGAGTCTCAGCCCCCGGCGCCCTTCCCTCAAGATCGACCGTCTCCAGCCAGCTCCCTAGGAGCACAAAGGTAAAGTCTGCTCTCGTCACATTCCCACAATTGCGAGTTATAACCCACGAATAGAGTCTCAGCTCCTGTCGCGCCTCCCTCACGATCAGCTGCCCCAAAAGCACCTTCAAGTTCGCATGATCACGGCCTCTGAGTGCATCTCTAAGCTCACTCGATTGCCATCTCCAAGTGCAGCCAGCACCGTCTCGAAGTACACCTCCAAGTTCACTCTGTCTCGGCCTCCAAGTGCATCTCTAAGTTTGCTCCATCTCCATCTCCAAGTTCGCTCGATTGCCAATCTCCAAGTGTAGCTAGCAGCACCATCTCCAAGTTTTCATCCAAGTTCGCTCGATCACGGCCTCCAAGTGCATCTCTAAGTTTGCTCGATTGCCATCTTCCAAGTAGCTAGCATATCTCCAAGTACGCCTCTCAGTTCACTCGTTAGCCGTCTCCGAGTGCGCTCGAGTACCGTCTGCAGCCAGATCGACCGTATGTACATATATAGATAGACATAGATAGAGAATACATGCCCATACTATCATTTACCAAGCTTTTGGTGATTGTGAAACGCAAATGTCTAAACGAGACGAATATAATATACGAAATGGCTTGTGATTATGGGACTTCTAGGAACCACCGGGAGAATACAGTACCAAGTTTAGGGTACTCCGGGAGACCTGCGCAGAGGTCTCAGCAGCTTCGAAATTTGACTATCCTATTAGCCAAATCTCGTAGCATCCTAAATGCACCTCCACAACTGCAGGAGCTTCCAGGAGCACCTGAGAACGCTCTTGGAGCATCTGAGAGCACTTCGCTTAGCTTCAGGAGAGCCTGAGAGCACCTGGGAGCACCGGTGAGGTTGACCGGAGTGCCTGGGAGGGTTGCATATGCCTTCCGGACCGGTTTACATTTTGCTGATGTTCACCTCCTGGCTCTCAACCCTCTCCTACTCCCTCTCTCTCTAATCCAACCCACACCACAGCTTCCACGACCCCCTACTCCCTGCGCTCCCTCACAATCCAATCCGTCGACTTCTTTGGCCCCCGCATTGGCTTCCTCAAGTTCAGTGCTGACATCTCGAACCCCGAGGGCGAGAAGCTCCCAGGAGCGATCTTCCTTCGCGGTGGTTCAGTCGCAATCCTTCTGATCCTGGAAGAAGAGGAGGGCGGGAAGGAATGGGTGGTGCTAACAGTGCAGCCGCGGGTCCTGGCGGGTTCGTTGGAGTTTGTAGAGCTCCCTGCGGGGATGCTGGATAATTCTTCATTCACAAGCGCGGCGGCGAAGGAGATACAGGAGGAGTGTGGGATTGAGATTCCGGCTGGTGAGTTACTGGATTTGACACAGTTGGCATTGGGGAAGTTTGTGGATGGTGGGGAAGAGAAGTTGCAGACAGCGGTATATCCCAGTCCTGGAGGTTGAGTGCATGAGATGTTGTGTAGGAGATTGAGGCTAACGGATGTGGTGAGTAGGGTGCGGTGAATTTATGAAGGTGTTTGCGTATCGGCATAGGGTTGATAAGGGGACGCAGAAGGAGTGGAAGGGGAGGTTGACGGGGCAGACGGAACATGGGGAGAGGATTACTTTGAAGGTTGTGAGGTTGTGTGATTTATGGAGGGAAACGGTTGATGCGAAGGCATTGAGTGCGGTAGCTCTTTGGGATGGATTGAAGAGGGAGGGGAGGGTATAACTTCAAGGGATATCTTCAGTTACAGTTATTGAAATTGCGGAGAACACCACAAAGTCCACCTCAAACCGTTCAATAATTCGTTCAGGCATCGATAATGTAAGGACGACGATAATACACCAGAATTCGGTAGATGTGCTTTTCCTTTCGGACGAGAAGAAACCTAACCCTTCCAGACTCTAGAGTCACTACCCGTTCTCGCTAGAAACCGCCGTCTTTACCCATTCTTCCGTTCTTAGCATTCAGAAGTCTTGTACTATTAGATTTAGATTTGACAAGGTCCGACGTCAGCTGCCGTAGATAATGCCGCCGAAGTGAATCAAGCGGTGGTTCATGTGTTCAAGTCTTTGGTACAGTAGAGAGGTTCTTACCAAAATAAGACCTTTGCGGAATTCCAAGATCTACACAGTTGCGTAGTGCACTTTAGGTATGCGCTGGGCTGTCTCAATTGGGCGCTGCAGCTCACCAAAAAGCGCAACTGTGTGGGTTGGGATGCTCTTGCTGTAGCATTCTCTTTGAGTACTAGATGGCCCTTTCTACTAATTACGCATGCAAGATGCAGGTAAGATGCAATAAAATGGGTACCACTGCGAGAAGCGCACAGCTGAGAAGCCACAGACTGTATTCCCTGCATACCACAGCGGGGGTTGTTAAAACTCGAAATCTACTTCATATGCGCTCGACTTGTTTTTCAGGCTCTTTCTACCAAAAATTTAACACGTATATCACATGACTTGCTTAATAATACATTCAGCCAATCACATCCCACCCCATGTCAGAAGGGGACGACGGGTAGTAGGAGTGGAGCTCCGCCATCTAGCCGGCCAGCCCGGAGGCGGAGGGGACTAAGGGGCTGTCATACTCTAAGTAGAGTGAATACAGTATGATTAAAACAAAAACAAAAAACATCCCACCCCAAAAATATGTGAGCTCAAGCAGTAATATGAAATTTTTTGTACAAATTACCGTGAATATTAGAAACGAAAGCAAAATACATGCTTCTTGTCCTCTGAGCTAAGAATGAAGTCCACTGATCTCAAGTGAAGGAAGCCATGAGGGCATATATAAGGGTTAAAGTGAAGGAAGCTATGGGGGAAGGTATGGGAGTGGGTGAATGGCTCTTTCGCCCGTTGGCCAAATAAATCGGTCGACGGTTGTAAATCCCATTCTTGAAAACTGGCCATCTCAGTCGCGCGGCTCATGCCGAGCCAAGCCACCCGAAACACAACGTCACCTCTCCCTAGCTGACACCAGCTCACAACGATCACGCAAAACAAAATCCCTATCGACCCTCCACTCCATATCCACGGCTACGATTCTCACCATGGCTGACATAACCCCTCTAAATCCAATCCATGCGCCCTTCTTCGGGTTCGCCGGCGTGTACCACCCCCTTCTCCGCTCCCCTCAACCACAACTAACACCCCCAGTGCCTTCGCCATGATCCTCTCTGCCACCGGCGCCGCCTACGGCACAGCAAAATCCGGCATCGCAATCGCGGGCGTCGGCACCTTCGCCCCACAACTGATAATGAAGTCCCTCATTGCCGTGATCATGAGCGGGATCATCGCGGTGTACGGGCTTGTGATCGCGGTTCTGATCGCGGGGGGTCTGAGTCCGACCAAATCCTACTCGCTGTTCTCGGGAGTGGTACATTTAGCAGCGGGGCTGAGTGTCGGGTTCGCGGGGCTGGCCGCTGGGTACGCGATCGGGATCGTGGGGAATGCCGGGGTCAGGGCCTTCCTGACGCAGCCGAAGATTTACGTCGGTATGGTTTTGGTGCTGATTTTTGCGGAGGTGCTGGGGTTATATGGGTTGATTGTTGGACTGATTTTAAATACGAAGACGAGTGGGTAGGGGAGGGAGGATGCCGAGGGGGAGAGTATGTGATATCATAGGGTGTTCTTTTCTGTTTTTGTTCTTCGTTCATGAATGGTTTGGGGTCGAGGGTTTTTCTTTCCTTTGCAAAGGTAGAATATTCGGTGTAAACTGTAACTGTAGCTTGATTTTTTCTGACAGCGGGTTCTCCGTTATCCATTTCAGCCGAAAGATCGCGTGAGTCCAATGCTGGGTCAAATCTAATATATTAAGAGTGATATATTATAACGGCCCATCATATGTACGTACTTAATTCCCCTTCTATAACACCAGGCTGAGAGAAGTTGGTGCGCGCAGGCACCGAAAGCAAGGAGTGTGATCTAAGGAGTAAATATCACAACATATACTGTCATTGATATGAGGACGGAAGAGAACACCGCGGAGAAAGCCGCACTCGCTCTGTATTCTCTCTTACTTCTAGCTCTCTCTCTATCTGTCATTTTTACTGTCATTTTCTTTCTTCAGCGCCCTAGCCATCTCTCGTCCACTCACCCTCTACTCTAGCTCTCATTCGCACCCTTCATCACTCTTTCTTCCCCGTCAATGCGTAACTACTTTATTATTGCCAGTCAATGTTCCCTCCAGTTCCCTGCTCCCAGTCTCCGGTGTACAGGCTCCTGTACTTCACTCAAAGATAGCACTCTAATCCTTGGCGCGATGCTTGGCGGTGCTTTGTAATCAATTATGTGTTGCTAGATATGAAATCTTCATATCACCATCAAAAACATCCACAGATTGGCGAGATAAAATCCTTAGCCGTCTGGGCACGAAACAAGGGTTTTAGGTGACACTAGGAGCTCAGGTTTTCTCGGGATATGGATGTAAAAATCGGAAAAGGATCTAGAACGATATTTAAGCAGCTCGAAACAAGTTCAACATGCAACTCCCAGAGAAATGGGTGCTATTGACTGAAATAGTGGAATAAGATACTGACAGAGTTGTCACGCTTTCAGGGCAGAATAAGGCAGCAAGGTTAGTAAGGGTATTCGCTGTCGCCATACTGTCGCCACCATCATTTGGCAGTGATGCATACCATTTACAATAACGATCAGGATTTGGAGGCTTCTATGCAGAGCAGCGGAAATCATCAACGCCCATCTTCACAGTAAGTAATGGGACTGTCACATCTCGGATCTACTTTATCTAAAGAATTATATGCTGGCGCTTCTGCAATTATCAGTTGTGTGTTGTGAGTGCGTGTAGTAGTTAGATTGGTTGCCGGCTAGTTGAGTTGGTGGTGTTGGTGATGGCGGCGGTGACGGTGGCGATATGTTGATGAAGTTGACGGTTACGTCGTGAATAGTGACAGTGGAGGTGGAGATGGTAGCAGCAGCGACGTCTGAACACATGGCGGCGACGGTGGCCTGCCAAAAGAGACAGCTCGATGGGCAGCCCTCACTGTGTGCATCGCCGCCGACATACTCTTCATTCCGCTAGTGTTTGCAGCTCAATATTTCCCCACCAAAGCTGACATGCCAGTGCTGTCTTTGTGACATGAGAAATATGAGGATAAAAAGGCGAAAAAGGATGTCACGAGCGATCACATACATCATATGAGTTCATGCGAAACTGGCATGAACCGGAGACACCCTCTAAACATCTATTCCCATTTAGACCCTCAGATCCATTATCCCCCTCTCATAACGGCATTCCAAGCGTGAAGCAGACCGATGAATGGTAGGCACACGACGAAGTACATGCGCATTCCGGCGCGGGTATATCTATCTTCATCTCTCAAATACAAAGACACATGCATCGCATAACACATCGAAGTGAATGAACCTTCAGTTTGCATTATGAACCTCCAATTTGCATCTAATGATTTCGAAAATTCTTTTTTTGATCTATATAAGAAACCCATTAGTAGCCACTCGATGATGTAGAAGTGTAGGTACGTACAAAACAGATCCGTCCTGGAGCTGCCCAGATTGATAATCTTTGGACATCCATCTCTATCTTTTTCAAGGCGTGTGCACTCGAAGCAATAGAAGGCATCTGATATTCCTTCGCCACCACAAACAACACACTTGTTCTGGTAGTTGCCGAAAGAACATTCGTCACAGATGCGGACGAGTGTAGTCGGCCGAACGTAGGAGTCGCACACAGGGCATTTGCCATCACATTTGTCGCAGAGACGGCCTATCGCAATGCCAGATTGCTTGCGACACATAACGAGGTCGGGATGGTGACGTGACATTGCTATTTCAACGCGGTGAGTTGTTAGAACGGTTCCTACATATAACAACGAAGGTTCGGACATGCAAATTTACCCGGCCGGGGGTAGGAGTATCCCGATGCCTCACCAACTTTCTAGAACTTTCGTTTCTCCGACAAGCTTTCGCTGTGACAGTTATCTAAGTAGAATCACTTAGGACAGAAAAACAGACAGATAAAATCTTACATCAAACTTTGCCGTCAGTGTATTCTACCTAACGGTGTCTTGACCTCGTTTTTGGTAACTTAGCCCCATAACCCGGTCTTCTCTATCAATACTTAGGTAGAGCAATGTGAATGGCCGAGAAAGGGGGACCTTGGTCCGATTTTCTGGTTCCTTGGCATCGCCTTCTGGGTCCCACATAGCAATTCCAGTAGTTACCTCCCTGGTATAAATAGTGGATGAAACTCCGATAAATCATTTTGATCGTTAACTATGTTGGATGTAATGTTTTTATATGCACAATAGGGATATGCTTGATTTGCTGTTACATGTCGCTTAGTTTATCTCTCTTGCTATGGTACGGACGTTACGGGCGGAATGGGTAGGTTTCCGGATGAGGTGCCTATAGTCGGGTGGAAGTCATTTCGAGTGCTAGCATATGATCCTAAGCGCGAATGATATCGGAGTATTGCGTGTTTGTCACATTAGGTCTGGGCCGGGAAAAGTGACCGTGTTACCATGGCCGAGATTTATTATGGCCGTTAGCGGCAGTACGACACGTTATGAGCATTATCGCCCGTACTATGGCATATTACAGTGAGTTACAATATCTTATGGTACGTTCGCGTGCATTTTTACTGTTTGCAAGATATTATGTATGGCATTGGGAAAATTGAGTTTGCAATTGAGCGTAGCCTCCAGTGTGCTCGAACGAGGGAGTGTAGTTTTAGTTTCATGATCATGATATATTTATTTAAATGATAATATGGCATTTATTCTCTTGCTCTCGATGTCCATCTATATATGTACATTCGGTCGATCTGCGCTGGTGGGAGACAGTACTCAAGCAAACTTGGAGGTGTTGAGGGTGTTGATCACAGACATCATCGACCCATTTTCCCAATCGAGCACAACAAGTTGATGCGATAGCTGGATGATCCCGGCCATATCCGCTCGATTGGCGTACGCGTGGATCCACCGCTGCAAAAACCCGAAATGACTACCGGAGCTGGGGGAGCGATTTCCGTGAGATCTCTGTTGACCGGCAAATTCCTCTCGACAGTCCGGGTAGACCGCGGCATATTGGCGTGGTGGTAACGAGGTTTCGATAAGGATACCCCACAACTCTTCCACGAGACGAGACTAGATGAGACAAGATATCAGTAGAGCCTGGGACGTCTCATCTCGCGGCATCCATGGTCTTGTGGGCCGGGACGTCTCGTGGCTATATTGACAAGCAAATCGACTCCCAAAAAGCACGACATAGGCTCAACAACACTAGCCTTCGACTTCACGCAGGTTGCACATAGGGAGACAGATAGCTCTGCACCAGACCCTGCGACTCATCCTTTTCCCGTCCTTCGCATTCTTTTTCCTTTTCAGCTCCATCCTCCTCATCAGGCTCTGCATCAGGCTCTGCATCATTGCCACTTCTAGCGGCGGACCGCTTCTTCCTTTCTTTCACCAGCTTCTAGGTACCCTCAGTGTTCACGAACCGCGGGTTTGTAGGATCAATTGCAAAGTCATGGCACTCAAAAACGGCAGCGAAACGAGTATCCTTAATATCCATCTTGCGTGCAGCGTTGGATTATACTGGCTCGTCGAAGAAAGGATCATTGAAGTCTAGCTCCACTACCGCCTGATCGGGTTCCTGTGCTTCGGTCTTGGGAGCCGCTTTCTGCTGGTTCTCATTGTCTGTAGTGGCACCCTCTCTTTGTGCCTTCATCTTGGCTTTCCTCGCTTCTTTACGCACCTTCTCCTTCCTGTGTTATTATCGATAGTCGTTTCCTCAAGCTCGATAACCTTTCTATCCTTGTCCTTGTCTAGTCTAGGCGTAAATGCGAACTCCACCTCACCAGTCAGTTCGGCCTTGGCTTTACCGCCAAATGTGAGTCCGCTCAAGAGTGTTTGGTGTTTCTCCATATTCTTGTCCTTATCCTCAACTTCTGAGTCGAAATCGGAGGTAAGGTAGGCTCTGATCTCGGTCTCTTCAATGTCACTGAGAGAAGGCTTTCTTGAGATTTGTTTTCATTGGGTATTTCATTGCGTATCGTCTTCATCCCATGTCAATTTCACGTTCGAGTGTTGGAGTACCTGTTCCGTGTCGTAAGTATCATTCTCTATCGCAAGATCGTAGGTATTCGACTTACATCGGTGGTAAAATCAGTCGGCACGTAGTCAGTTGGATCCTGTGTACTCATCATGGGGCTTATAGTCGTCAAAATCCGTCCCATCAGGTATAAATCTTAGATCAATACAGTTTGCTGTGGTCTCATACTCGCTGCTGTCGCAGTTCTCATAGATATGTTGTGCTGTGTGCTTCAAATCACATTCAACAACGGCAAACTTGAAATCTGTTAGCGGCAGGATTGTAGATGCACAAGAAGGACTGGTGACATTAACAGGAAGGCAGGGAGCAGTGCAATACACTTGATAGTTAAGTAGTTGCAAATCTATTAAGGCTATTACCTTGCGTCAAATTGGCTAGGGGATGTATGCACTTAATTTTTTCTCTTTGAAGGGGATCTATTCTTTCTTTCTCTATTTCATTAGTATACCATAGGGTGTTTTAACGTTTTTATTTGGCTGCATGTTTATCTGAGGCATTCCTAGGTTTTGTTCTGTTCACTGTATGACTACCTACTCTGGGGGGCGTAGAATAAAACCGCATCAATATTGAAGCAAATGTTAAGCCGTCATCACATCCAAGGAGAGTTCAATGAAGGAATCATTTTCGTCCATATAAGCTCTCAGATACTTGAGAAATTGTTAACTAAAGGTACGGTAGCCTGAGAGATGGCTAACTTCAGTACCGGTACTTAAGTAGCCAGTGATTAGTGACCGCCCATCATCCGAACCACTACTTAAATGACAGCTCAAAATAACGAACGGAGAATCTCCAGTGACCAAGTATGTTCGTACCTCAATAGTGTTGTCCTACCACCCCGAAATTGCAACTCTCTCGTCGTAGCGCTTGGATTTTGGCTGGCAGTAGGATGCAGTAGTGCAGTAGATTGCATCAGCGAATGGGTGAGGCTGTTATTTGATACTCTATCAGCCTACCACAGTTGCTGTAAGTACTGTCGTTGACTGCAAAGAGTTCACAAAGGTTTAACTCTAGCTGCACCCTGCAAAACTACTGCCGGCCAAGAACGAAGACGTATGACGGGAACGTTGAGATACGTAATTATTTTTACCCAACCCGCTAACCCCGACGGCCACAAGAAAAGGCAACGGAATTCCATTTAGGCTATTCAACACCATGGATACTGACGAACCGGAAAAATAAAACTTTTGTAGCAGGCAAGATATACACAACCACATGACCGTTCACCATAACCCCATATTTAGTATCCCTCGCTTGAGACGGCGGGGAACTCAAAGATGACGCTCTTTCCGGTGAGTTTTCGATAGACATCGCCGAAGGTGTCGACCTTGTAGTCGACGCCAGCACGCTCCTTGGCGTCAAGAAAGATCTTGATGATCTTGTGTCCGTCCTCCTTGGTGCGGATGCGCTTTCCAACGATCTCGGTGGGGTAGACGAGGTCGCTCAAGATGGCGTCGTGGACAGCGGTGAGGGTTCGCGAGCGAGGGCGCTTCTGCTGCACACGAGAGCGGCGACCAGGCATGGGGAGAATGCGTCGCTGGCCGATGAAGACAACGTGGCGGTCTGAGAACTTCTTCTCGAGCTCACGGGTCAGTCTAGAACACCTCGGGTTAGAGCGGCGTCGGGAGAGGGAGAGCAGAGAATGCACACCTCTGTTGCACCTTATGGAAACCCGTCAACAACGGAACCGGCACAAAGATCACAATAGCCTTTTTACCATTGCCAACCTCGATCTGTCCTCCACGTTCGTCCAAGTTAGACCCGCCGTTAGCAAACCCGTACCTTCCTTCACGAAGAAGGGTAGACTGGGTGTGTCGTCCTCTCGTAGTTTGTGGGGTGATGATTTACCTCCTTAGCAGAGGAGAACTGCAGAGGGCGGAGGGCGGCCTTGAGGTCGGAAACCGAGGACTCGAGATCGAACAGAGCCTGAGCAATGTTGGTCTCTAACTCCGAAGGGTTGGCATGGGAAGGAGAGTTGTGGGCGATCTTGATGGTGGCCATTGCGAAGGATGTAGTTAGATTGGTCGTCCAGCGGGGTTGTCGATTGTCGGTGATGGGTTCAGGTTCGTCGATATACTGTGAAGATGAAAGTTTGGTGTTGAGGTTGTGTGGTTGTTGTGGGACTGCTTTCTATCATGCCCTAACCAAAACCATGGATCAACTAGCGGCCAAGGCAATCCTGTCGCAACATCCCGAACCACACAATTGAAGAACCCTGTCCAAAAGTGATGCCGAAGGAGCCTGTGCCAGATATCATCGCTCAGGCTATTCGTTTGTGGCCGGCAATCCTGCCGGAGGATACAGAAAATGAACTTCATTCAAGTGATGGACAGTGACCAACATCGCCCCGGCCAAGTCATGGTATGCAAGCCACTCTGATATTCAGACCTGCCACCAAATATCTGCCGGCCTTTTAAATTGGGAACTGGCCGGGCTTCATTAAGGGCTGCCTCCATCCTCTTATAAACAACCCAAGGATGACCGGTCTAGACACAATTTGCCGGAGGATGTTGAACTGCAAGACTTCGGCATGCATGAGTTCTTTATGCAACTGATTGTTTCCAATGGTGCCATTGATGAAAGGAATGTGGCCAGCGCTGAAGTTCATACAACTGCAAATCGCGCACTTGGAGAATGTTAAGTGCAAGCGGTCCAAGAGCTAAGAGAGGAGACTCTTCACATCTTCGAAAAACAGTACGCTGAAACGCAAAACACTCGTCGCAAACATCTCAGTGTCCGAACCTGAAATACGACCACACTTCGCAGCTAACTCTCAGTAGAGACACTTTACGCAGTTGAGCTTTACAATTATAGTTTGTTCGTTTTCAGAAGGCCAGCGCAGAATAAATTCATGACATGTTGTATACCAATGGAAAAATAGAGTATAACATGATGACCAAGTGGAGGATGTAAATGAAGTTGATTCTCAGCCACGTTGAACATGGCACAATGATTGATAGAAAAAACATCCAAATTCGCCTTGAACGCCGCGACCAGTGCCATTGCACTAGAACGGCTCTAATGCTCGGTAGAGTACCATGGTTTCGGTGCATGGTGTACTAAGTTTCTTGGCTTCTCATTAATCAAGCCAATCAGAGCTTTACCCCTCAAAACATCTGGCGCTTTGCATCACAACCACTTCACTCTGCCCAATGTCGTCGCCAAAAAAGCGGATTCTCTTTATTCACCCTGATCTTGGGATAGGAGGCGCTGAGCGTCTAGTTGTCGATGCTGCTGTTGGTTTACAGGACCGAGGACACAATGTCACAATCTACACCTCTCACTGCGACCCTCGCCATTGTTTCGATGAAGCTCGGAACGGTATTGCTTCGGCCTTTCTTACGCCGTTGGATCGTGGAAACCTGTCTATGCTCACTCTCATGCAGGGACTCTTACAATCCGCGTCGCCGGAAACTCCATAATACCGCCCAACATCCTGGGACGATTCAGTATCCTCTGTGCCATTCTCCGCCAACTTCACCTGACCTTGTCGCTCCTTCTCTCCGATGAGCTATCCGCCTACGACTGCCTCTTCATAGACCAGCTCTCAGCTTGTATACCGCTCTTCCACTTCTTTGCGCCACATATATCCGTACTGTTCTACTGCCACTTCCCTGATTACCTGCTGGCGTCCCGGGCATCTCTAGTCAAATCGCTCTACCGAATACCATTCGACTGGATTGAGGGGTTCACAACTGGACTTGCAGATACCATCATAGTGAACTCTAATTTCACAAAGTCTGTCTTTGCAACCGCGTTCCCAAAGATCAAGCGTGAGCCACGTGTAGTCTATCCCTGTGTAGACGTTTCGTCGAATAAGAAAGGCGTTATTCAAGACCCTGAGCCTGAGTTTCTTGCAAGTGATGGCCGTAAGATATTGCTCTCGATCAATAGGTTCGAACGGAAGAAGAATATCGAACTAGCCATCAAGGCGTTTGCTCATCTCACGGATCAAGAAAGGAAAAGCTCGCGGCTTATTATTGCGGGTATGCTCGATTTCTAATATGTCGGGCTTCCTGTTCTCACTTTTGTCATACACAGGTGGCTATGATCCTCGTGTCAACGAAAACATATCCTACCATAATGAACTGGTTGCGCTGTGCGAAACTTTTAATCTCAAGCACATCACCTGCAAAAACTTCATCACATCACTGTCAATACCTGGAGACACCGATGTGCTATTTCTCCTGTCCATACCAGCTAGCTGGAAAACATATCTTCTGAAGGCAGCCTCGCTACTTTTGTACACACCGGAACGGGAACACTTTGGCATTGTTCCGTTGGAAGCCTTCATTGCTGAGGTATGATCTCACCAACACATTCTAACGATCTGAGCACTACTAACGAATGACTCATTTGTAGCTCCCTGTTCTGGCTCATAATTCCGGCGGTCCTTTAGAAACCATCCAAGAGGGCGTGACTGGCTGGCTACGACCAGAGATCCCCGAAGAATGGATGGCTGTAATACGGATGGCCTTGTTTGAGATGCAGCCGGCAGCAATAAAAGAAATGGGCAAGAGGGGAAGAGACAGGGTTGTCAGGGAGTTTTCGAAGGAAAAGATGGCGGAAAGGCTTGAGCGTGAGTTTGATGTTACGCTGACCAACAAGGGCATCGGGTTCACAGGGATTCTACTCTTTGTTGGTGGAATTATGGTGGGTGTGGGGGTTGGTCTTATGCTGCTGTTCTAGCTTTTCAATTGGGAGGAGGGATATCAGAAAGTTTCAAGTGGTTAGAGGGCGTTTCGGGAGTTTATCAATGGCAGCGTTCGTACTTCGCGCATGTTTAAAGGCATGCACTTTAGCGCCGCTGGTGGAGTGTATCGTGATACTGAACCTGAACCTAGAAGACCACACGGGTTTGATGTGCGGGAAGTTTGATGGAAAGTATCCGTGGGAAAATGATGAGAATCAGTGGTAGGAGTACAAGTAACAGCCTTTGCAGGAGGACCGGCACACTGTCTAAGCTTCTCGCGTTAGTACATTATAGGTACATTGCTACTTGATTAACTGTTCTTGATTACGCCGCGCTGATATCCGTCTCGCCGTTCTTTAGTGCTAGGTCCACCATCCCAGTCCACGTCTTCCTATGCACCTCTGCCAAACGCTCGTAGCTCTCATATAAGCTTGCAAGTTCATTTTCTAGTGCTTCCACCTTTTGCTTTCCTGCCAAAGCCGGCTTGAAGGCTTTCATTTCTTCTGCACCTCGCAATATCATCTCCATGTCGTTCTCCGGTCCAAATGTATGCGTCGGTAGTGTTCGAAAGGTTGTTGACAAAGGGGACGTAGCAGTTTCTGGGATAGAGGAGGGGAGAGAAATAGAAAGTGTGTATGTGCTTGGATCAAATGTTTGGTTCGAGGTTGCCCCAAGTATGGATTCGTATCTAGGTTTGGGCAGGACTGGAATTGTGACCCCAGTTGTTAATGTAGTCTTTGCGAAACCTATGGGAGAAAGAATTTGGAGTGATGTCAGAGGCGCTGCATAATATTAGCAGCTTGTCGGATTTTCTAGAGCAGCGGAAGGAACCTTTCATCTGACACAGATTCTTAAACAGGCCTCCAGTAGCAACATCCCACACCCCAACTTCGCCCCTCTCATTCCCGCTCACCACCAAATTCCCCTCATAACTCACCGCTAGGGACAACACCGCCCTCCCTTCCGCGGTATCATCCCCGCCCCAAACTTCACTGGACACAGGAACAGGCATATCTCGGAACTCCCCATCGTACATTTCATGTCCGCTCCTATTTTGCGTACCGTGAAACTCCACGCTCTGAATTCCTCCTTCTTCGAGCCCAACGTACACCGCCCTCTCCACCGGATCTAACGCTAAGCACAACGGTACCCCACCCACCATGTATGTACGGAGATGCTGCCCCGTGTGTAGCTCCCACGCGATGACGCTTCTATCCTTTCCCGCAGTAATCAGCAGCTCCGAGGGGCCCCCCGAGTTTGCACCGCCAACAGCAACAGACGTGATAGCGTGGATATGTCGATCTAAGGTCCTTTCTGGCGCTCTCGTCGGTCCGCGGGTATCGAGTAACACGGCCAGACTCCAGACTGTGACATTGGTATCCTCGCTTCCGACAACTAGATGCGTCCCCGACTTGTTAAAACACAGCGTCGTGATCTTCTGGAGGTGCAGCGCGGGGGTGGCAACAAAGCGAGCGCTCGCCAACTCCCACAGATAGACCCGCCCACTAGCAGTCCCTCCGGCGAGATATGAGTCGCATGGAGAGCAGGAGATCACTGTGAACGCTTCTGGAAAGGGTACGGTGGTTTCGAGAGAGAAGGTCCGCGTGGAATAGACGTTGATTACTGCTTTGTCGGATTGCTGCGCAAAGATGTGCGTACTGGTGCTGGCGAGGCCGCGCGCGGCGGTATGGGAGCGCTTTAGGGAGGAGATTACAGAGGCGTTGTGGAGGTTGTAGAGAGATATCGAAGGTGTTTCGACGTTGTCAAGGGGCGTGCGAGTTGTCGCGAGTATGAGGGTTTCGGTGAGCATCGTGGAACTGAGTGTGTGAATAGGTGGGTCAGGGATGTGGAAAATTTGGGTTGAGGCTTGAAAGCTTAAATCTTGTGAGGACTTAGCGGAGACTTTAGTTGTTTACTTATTTCAACCTCTTGCTTTTCTGCGTCTTCCGTCTAGTGGATCCCTGCGGCTCTTTGAAACTTTTTCTCGGTAGCTTACTTCACTTCACTTGACGTGGCGACGAACCCCACATTTCTCAATCATCCTTCCTCCTCACTCCAACGGTGGCTAGCTCAGATTCTACTTCTCAATACAAATCGACAAGAGACTACAATTGACGGCCCGTTCCTGCGAATTGCTTGGATTAGTTTATTTGAGCAACTTAAATTACGTTTGAGACTATGTTCGAAGGTATAAAAGGTCCTGGTGAAGCTGCGAGCCTCGATGGTATGAATTTCACAAGACAACTTTGGTGAGCATTCACAGATAACCAGTGTATCAGGCTTTGCGCTTAGAGTCGCCATCGTCCATGCCCGTTGGAATACTGAACTTATAACCCCACTTGTCGAGGGAGCGCGGAAGAAGCTGCTTGAGGGTGGTGTCAGGGAGGCGAACATCGTAATCCAAAGCGTACCGGGCAGTTGGGAACTTCCAGTAGCTTGTCAACGGTACGCACCCTACTCAAATACATCTCCTTAGTCCATCGAATTCCACCTCTGCTTGCTTAGACTCGTTTATGAGACCTCTTCGATGTTGATATATCCAGGCTCTTTGCGGCCTCGCAGATTCAGGCATCATCTGCACCTTCGGGAGATTTACTCGGTGGTCTCGCTCGCAGCTCAACTCCCATCCCTGGTAGCTCCTCCTCTACCACTAGCGCAGGTCCCTTTGATTCTATCATCGCAATTGGGGTGTTGATCAAGGGGGACACTGTCCACTTTGAACATATCGCGGAATCGGTCTCGAGGGGGCTGATGAGAATTCAATTGGACTTTGGAGTACCCGTCATTTTTGGACTTCTTGTGAGAGAACACCCTGTCGGGACGACGGCAATCCTATTCAGTCCTAATGACTGGAATGATAGACTGTTTTGAGTGAAGACCAAGCCAAGAAGCGCGCTGGGTTGACTGCAGATGGACATAACCACGGTGAAGACTGGGGCGCTGCAGGTATATTGTTCTCTTTATTAAGCTGATCTAGCAAGCTGACATCGTCGACTACAGCGGTTGAAATGGGCGTCAAGAGGAAGCTTTGGGCTGACGGCATCACTGGATAGATTATGACCAATTCCTAGCTGAGCTTGGACCATCTAACGCGGGATAAGGTAGTACGGGGATTTTAGTTTGCAGTTGCTTTAGCTTGAAGCGAGAACGGTGTGTACTGTTCGCTGCCTGCAGTGCTGGCATAGGCAATTGAGCAAGCTCTTGAATTCCATACACATTGTTTGTCTCGCACCAGCCGATCCTGCTGGGGTCATGTGGCTATCACTCGTCCCTCGCTTCGCCACTTCAACCGCTTCCTGCTCTTGGAGTAGCAGGGATGAGATTGGCTGTGAACTATTAACAAGCATGTCATGTGATAGGCGTTTGTAAATTTGAAAATCTCAGAAAGAGCCTTGGAAAACAAGTCGAGCGCATATGAAGCAGATTTCGAGTTTTTAGCAACCGCCCCCGCTTGCATGCAGAGAGTACAGTCTTTGACTTCCCAACTGCGCGCTTCTCGCTGTAGTATCCATTTTATTGCATCTTGCTGTAGCATTCTCTTTAAGTGCTAGATGGCCCTTTCCATCTAGTTACGCATGCAGGGTGCAGATAAGATGCAATAAATATGTACCACAGCGAGAAGCGCGCAGTTGGGAAGTCAAAGACTGTACTCTCTGCAGACCAGCGGGGGTTGTTGAAAACTCGAAATCCTCTTAGCAACACAGTTGACTTCTTTTCCAGGTTCTATATGAAATTAACCAGTTCCATCAGTTGTGCTACATAGTACTCATCCATCACATTTCATCACGCCAAACTTACTTGAGCCGGGGATCGAGGCCAATTGAGCGCTCTAATCCTTGACATTTGTTTGCATAGGCATGAAAACCTCGCGATACTTCTTGAACATCCACGGCAATTCAAGTCCTATTATACTTAACTCCGTCTTTCCTTTGTTATCAGGTTTTTATATTGTACTGAGTTGAAAGAATCCCGTATAAAAAAATAACTACCTTTAACAAATTCCCACCCAGAAGCCCCAAACTTTTGATGTAACTCCCAGTATTAGGATCTTACGCATGCAATGGATTCACATCTCCACATCTACATCCTTCCCTTTCTCCACCACCGCTCCCAAATCCACAACTACACGTTCCTTAACAGCCGCATTCAGTACAGCCCTCACCTGCGTTGCCACCTCCACCGCTTTATCAATCACATTCTCAAACTCCCCTGCCTTTCCCGCCTCGTCCACAACTTCCAGATTTCCCTTCGTCCACACAAGAGTCAACTCATCCCGCCCAGCCATGTAGCCGACCAACACCGCCGCCTTGACATCATACCCATCAAGCGGACTAGGATCCATCACCATCTCCACCCCATGCTCCTTCTCTACCGCTGCAGCGATCCCCGCTGACACAAGATCTATACACTCTATCCCCGCGTCCGCAATTGCGGCGGAAGAACACGTTATCGCCCCCGCAAGCGCCTGCATACACCCTAATCCTTCCCCGCCCTCCTCAATACTCCCCTCGCAATCCAGCACCGTTACAAACACATCGATTCCTGACTTTGGGTACGCGGCGGTCTTTACGGAGCGTGCGAGCGCAATCTGTAGCTGTGTGGATAGGTCGCGTTCGAGTGCATCGCGTACGTAGCCCCGTCGGTTGCCTTCTGTGGAGAAAGGCGCGAATTTTAGTTCTGCGGTGATGCGTGCGTGCGGGGAGAAGCTAGCGGAGGGTGGAAGTGGGCGTGGGCCATAGACGGAGGCACTGAGCTTGAGGGTACTTGGGTTGCTGAGCTCAAGGAAGGCAGAGCCGGTTGCTGGAGGTGTAAGGGAGGTCTTAAGGACTGGTCGTGGATGTCAGTGGATGAGTGTATCTTCGGCGCAAGAGGTGGTACAGATTTTCCTAAGCTCGTCCGGAGATCGCAGTCGTGGTGGTGGGGGAGGCTGTGAGAAGAATACTGGCAGTCCGGTGGTACTGGATGAGCCGTTTATCCGGCGTCTGTCAGCCAATGCCATGGCTGGTGTTATGAGTTGTAGCTGATGGTGATGCTAGTGACGATGATTGCGATGATGGTGGTTAGGGCATTGTCGCCAAGACAATCGTGCAAGGATCAACTAATAGCTGTGCCTGAGCATAGCGAAGCTCATATGGAGTAATGGGGTACGAATGGAGCCGCATCACGTGAGGGGTTGGTGCGAGACAATCGAGGACGAAGACCTAACGCAAAACCGACGCGGTCATGGAGTAAACACATGTAAGTACCATTTTATTTTAGCCAATCGCACAATCAAATTGGATTTGTTTCAAGTTGTTTAATTTTCGTTCCAGATCTCCCACCGGGTGTCAAAAAATCACTCTATGCGAGTACGAGACCGGGCTACTTAAAGTAATCTCCTCAGAGAAGATATTGGCCAACTCAGAAAATGACTATCACCAAACGCGAGGCCGACATCGAGGAGCTGGTCAATAACTGGAAAAAAATGACGAGTTTGACATTGGGGAGCTTGAGTGGGAATTCATCGGGGCAGATGGCGTGCTCGCCTCTGATGACGTTGGAAAGCATCACCAGCAGCGCGGAAGAGCTTGCGGACTGCATTACCGAAACGGTAATGGGGATAAAGTCCGAAGACAGTATCTATATATACTCGGCGAATTTTCAAGTCTCCGGACACCCTGTCAATGATTTGATTACTCCAATAAGATTATGTCTTATCCAATAGTCATCCAACTTTGATGTGTAACTTTTGATGTGCTGCCAAGGGCACTCGTTTCTGTACAGAAGTCCCAATAAGAAACGAAACAAATGCCATTGAGAACATCAATCTCCAAAAGCTCTGGTCTATGCTCTTGTTATTGTGGTTGACTAGTAATTGGTTTATATATCTGCAAAAGAGCATCAATACTATTGCTACACCAATGGCTTTCATACACATACACAGATAAAACTCTTCTGATGATTCGAAGAATGGGGGCTGAAATAACGATAGCAATCTGAGGAGGGGGGAGGGGGGAGGGTGGTGGCGGCGAATACGGTTACGGCGGGGACTCAGACTTCGGTGGAGAGATAGACTTCGGTGGCTATAGTTATAGTGTTCTGTTGAATCGTTAGTGCTTTGTATCTAAACCTTCTCACCCTCCACTCCCCCCACTGCGAAGCCCGATGTTAGTCTAACGTTAGCAGACATCCTTTGTATCACCTCTCAGGTGAAATCTCGCGATGCTTCATGACCATGGTGGTGAGCTTTTCAGCTACAAGATATGCGCCCGTGGTTGGGCTATCAGCTTCGGGCTTTGCAGTTCTCCAACTTAGATTTGCTTGTAAAGTCGTTTACCCAGGTTGCCGTTAATCTGAAGGTGGTATAGGAGGGTGCGGATATGCTGCATGCAAGTGTGGTGATGATTACGGTGGTGATGGCCACAGTGGTGATGGGGCGATGTGCGCGGTGCCCACTATCGTCGTTAATCCACTATCATCATCGCCCATCTTCCATCCACGCCCCACTATCCTCGCCCCACTATCATGTCGACTGTCATCATGACAGTAAGCTAACTCCTGGATTATCCCAAATATAGAAATGGTATGGCGGCCTAAACCTTGAATGACAGGATAGTAAACCTTACTGGCCTCCGCCAGCGGTGGGTTCTCATAGAAAGCGCGAGTTCCCAATCCCAGAAATCTGCGGGATTGCAACCTTAGTGCGCGGCAAGTGGCGGATTGTATTAGACGATTGCCGTGTATTCTAATACGCTGTAATATTTACATCATCTCCAACCCTCCTTGCTGATAAAACCTCCATCGCAAACCCGAAAAACTCCAGTGTCATCCCTTATACCAACTCCCACCCCTCGTCGATGATGGGATCTAAAGCGGCACAGACACACCATCTCCCATTATTGTCTGCTTGGTGAAAAAAGCCGGCCACTCCACCCTCATCGGTGACTATAGGAGCGCCGCAAATTCCATCCACAACCGCACCCCCAGCCGTGGGACCGACACTCTCAAATATGAATTCAGCACACCATATTATGCGCAACGTCCCTTCGGGGTCGTTTTCGGTGCACATAAAGAGGCGGTCATATTGGCGCAGCAGAAAAACAAGCCCGGTAGTCATACCATCTAATGAGCACCACTCGTTACCCACCTGTGAATGCTTGAGGAGACGTTTGGGCGATACGGCATCAAAATACCCAGAGTTAGTATATCGGAAACTAGAGTACAACTGTATAAGGGCAAGATCCAATGTCTTGTTGCGGTCCTTAACTTCCCCAATCAAGGTTCCGTCAACATTGGGGTGATAAACTTCCGTGGTTGGGAAGCCGTGCTCTGCAGCCGTGAGTCGCTCCATTGCACCTTTTCTAAGTAGAACCCCAGATGTTGTCCCAAGCGATGCTTCTGCGTATTCACCGATATCTGTTAGTGGACCAGAAGACAGACGAACACCAGGACAGAGGCGAGCGTCGCTTTGATGGAGGTATGAGGTATAATCCTGGATGCCGAGATCTAAGTTTGGAGTAATAATGCGTTCGTTGGCGAGTGGAACTTGAGTTTTCCAGTAATTCTCCTCCGAGTGGTGGTAGAGTGTAGGGACCCCACCAACTATACCTGGCAATGAATGACGGCCGTAGGAAGAACCATCAACTTGCAATTCGACAACAAGGTGGGGACTGATGAAGTTAATAGCCTTGACCTTGCACAGTGGTTCGAGAGCTTCCACGACGAGTATCATCTGGTCTAGGCTAGGACTAACGAACTTCGGCAGTCGGACTTCTCCAAGTGGATCCTTCAAACACGGATTTGAGTAAGCTGTATTATGCCAGATCGGTCTCGGGTTAACCTTGCTTCCCACTTCGACAAAGTGTGTAAGTGTACAACCAACAGTGAGGGGAACGGGTTTGGGTGGTGTATCGGTCTCAATGACCAAGACTGGAAAAGCAACCATGATAGCCGCGGCATTGTATGTCTTCTGTATGTACGCCAGCTCATCCTTAGTAGGATAACGAAAGTCGTGGCTATCCTCCACCCACAATGAAAATGGAGCAGTATCATGGATGTGGCGGGAGCCGTAGCTGGGAGCAGGAGCAAGGTGAGTCCACATAGTATTGGCTCTGCGGGTGGTGTTTCTGTCAAGAGCGGCAGTAGTAGCAGCAGTGGGTTCGCAAGTTGACGGGTCATCAGTTTGCTTTTGTTTCTCTGAGGTGACTAGTTTAAAGGTGTCAAAACTCAGAGTTGGAGGAGGGGTGTCAAAATCGACATATGGAAATAAGTGCCGAACGGCTTTAATTTGGGGTTGGCGTTGATGCACCACCCGGCTGGGAATGCACATAAACGATGTCTCTTGCTGTAGGAGTAAATCGGGTGTTCAATCGATGTGGGGTCGGGATTTCGTCAAGAGTTAAAGAGAGCAAGAAGTGATAAACAAAAATGAAGTTTTAGAGGGGTAGCAAACAGAGATGCTGAAACGTGGAGAAATGAGCAAAAGGCAGTGAATTGTAAGATGTTCAGAAGCTTAGCTACGTTGGCCGGTTTGATCGGGTGTGATGAGATATACGTTGCTGTGTATATTTAGTCATGACACTAACCTAAACCAGGATTTACTTCAATTTCAAGTACGCACAACTTGGGGGGAGACGCGACAGTTTTAACTCTAACGCTCTGGCCTGGCATGCGTCGCGTGGTGACGTTACCTGGCCACTGTCAGTTACTAGTAGTTGAACAATTTTAAAACTCATGCATCCAGTTTGTATTCTCATGTATCTATCTATCTGTCATCTATGTACAGTGTCGATCTGGGCTCGCTGTAGACTGTGCTCGAGCGCACACGGGTGTGCACATTGAGAAAGCACTCCAGCACACTTGAAGATGGCGATCGAGTGAACTTGGAGGTGTACTTGGAGACGGTGCTGGCTACACTTAGAGATAGCGATCGAGCGAGATTAGAGATGTACTTAGAAGCCGTGATCGATCGAACTTGGAGGTGTACTTGGAGGCCGTGATCAAGTAAACTTAGAGATGCACTTCCGTGATCGTACGAACTTAGAGATGCACTTTGAGGCCATGATTGTGCGAACTTGGAGGTGCACTTAGGGTGCCTTGGGCGGTCGATCTAGAGGCAGTCGATCGGGAGGGAGGCGCGACAGAAGCTAAAATTCTATTGATGGGTTAACTCGTAATCGTGGGAATATGAGAGTTGACTTTACCTTTGTGCTCCTGGAGAGCTGGCTGGAAGCGGTCGATCTGGAGACACGCCAGGAGCTGAGGCTACATTCAGGGGTTAACTCATAATCGTGGGAATGCAGGGAGACTTAGCTAGTCGGAGACGGTCGATCTGTGTACTTGGTGTTTACTCATGATCATGGCATGGGGAGGTAGCGAGGGATGACTTAACTTCGTGTTCTAAGGTGATGGTAGAGTTGTGGACGAGAAAGAGAGAGATGGGGGATGGAGATGAGGAGGTATGGGAAATAAAGGGTACGACCTGCCGGATCGGGTTTGGTAAATCGACTTTGGCATACGAAATTCTCTAAGTTCTAGTTTCTCAAGATGATTTCCCCATCTCTATCCTCCATCTCTCTCTTTCTCGTCTACAACTCTACCATCACCTGAGAACATGAAGTTAAGTTATTCCTTTCCACCTCCCCATGCCATGATCACGAAGTAACATCGAGTACAGTATCCACCAAGATCGACTCTCTCCCGCTCCCAGCCAGTTCTCATCTCTCATCACATCTCTCATCTCTCGTCTCTCGGCACACCTTGTTATGCTTTACTCTCTACATTCTCATGATTACGAGTCAACCTATGAATAGAGTCTCAGCTCCCGTCGCGTCTCTCTCCCGATCAACCGCCTCCAGATCGACCGCCTCCAAGTATACCTCTAAGTACACCTCCAATTTCGCTCGATCAAGTGCATCTCTGAGTTCGCACGATTGCCATCTCCAAGTGCAGCCAACACCGTCTCCAAGTGCATCTCCAAGTTCACACTATCATGCCCTCCTAGTGCATCTCTAAGTTCACCCGATCACAGCCTCCAAGTTCACCTCCAAGTTCGCACGATCATGGCTTCCAAGTGCAGCTCTAAGTTCACTCGATCGCCATCTCCATATGCACCAATTTGCGCGCTCGAGTGCCGTCTCCAGGTACACCTCGGAGTGCGCTCGAGTACCGTCTGCAGCTAGCCCAGATCGACCGTGTGTACATAGATAGATAGATGAGAATTCAAATTGAATACATGAGTTTTAAAATCGTTCAACTACGAGTAGTAACTGAGTTTTCCCGCTCAAGCGATTTCCAGGTGCACTGGCAGCGTTCCCAAAGAATATGTCGGTATTCCTAGCCAGCTCTACAGTGCTTCGACGTGCTCCCAGAATTGTCGCTTGCGCTCCCTTGTGCTCTTGGAGGCCACTGTAAGGGTCCAATCGGTTCCGAGATTTGTCAATTGTAGGATTATGCTCCGACTACTCAGACACTCTGAGTCTCCCGGAGACTAAATTGCACTTTGCTGATGTCCTAAGACACTTAATACCACCTTTGTCATTGGAATGTGATGCTGTGGGCGCTATATACTCTCCATATTGGTCGAGCATTAGGCTGTTGAAAATGGACGGGTTCTATCAGAAATTAATCAAAGCAAAAGCCATCCATTCACCAAATGAATTAAGAACCATCAACAAGCACCCATCCAAAGCCAATCGGAACTATGCGCACTCAATTGCCCACTTCGCTAATTCCCTCCTATCATCCTCGACAAACCCTCCTCTTCGCCCTCCGTGTCCTCGATTGCATCCTGTTGCGCAATACATCTCAACACCGTTTTCTTACTAGTCTCCTGCATCTCTCCCGCCAGCAGCAGCTCATCAAGGATAAAATAAGCCTTTTGGAAATTAAAGATGATGTCCAGTTCGCACACGTTGCCATAGTATTTATCCATCTGCTCAACATAGCGATGAACAATTTCAAGAGTGATAAGCTCATTATCCATAGCGTCAATCCCAGCAATAAAGAAGAGGGAGGCGTATCGGCGATATACGACCTTGGTGTCTAGATATGTTGACATTAGCCAGTGTTTGTTTAATCCATGGATCTGGGGATTCGCTGATGGGATGGATGCCTTTGTATTCGAGGAAGTTACACATTCGTGTTCGCCGCGATAGCACTAGCTGTGTAACATCTTTGATTACTTTGGCTTTGTCTTTTGGACTCAGCGTGGTGAACCATTTTGCCAGTCGCTGTGAGACAAGGGCGGTCAACAATTCTGCTCGAGAGTTGGATGCTGGAATATACGACGTGGGACTTACCACCTTGCCCTGTCGCGATAGGAGGATGAGGTATCTAGTGCCTGAATCAGTCGAGATAGCCTTCTATTATTGGGTCGAAGAATACCGGAAAGACATGTTACTTATGGAGTTAATTCAGGAGACGAGTGCCATGAAGTTTACTGTCATGGAATACTCAAAATAAGTTTAACCAAATAGGCAATATGCCAAGAGATTATATACTCGATTGGGAAGGTAGCCAAGCCGACAAGTGATCCCTGTGTTTGAACCTCTGCCCCATTCAACTGAGAGATCCACATGCCACAGTCACCTAGCTACTACGCTACTGTATTCATAAACCTTGTTCCCTTGTTTAATACGAAGAGTAAAGCCTAACAATATCGTGAAAATAGAAGCTATCTCGAGACCCAGTAGCCGTCCCAGTTCCACTTAATCGCCTCATCCCCCCACGTTAACCAGCCCTCCGTCAAATTTCTCCCAAAGATCTCCGCCGCCTTATACTGGTCTGGAATGAATGGCTCAATTAGCTCTACATATCTCGTTAATATCATCTATTACGTTCACTCACATAATACATACCCTTCACCCCTGGTTTCCTCGAATGTAAATCCGGCACGCCAACAATTACCTTCCCCGGTATCTCAGGCCCACCCACCTTTCGCGCTAGAACGAGCACCTCATACGGTCTCCGCCCCTTACTGTCCAGTGCAACAACCGGCTCCCCCGATGTAGTGGTCTTGACCCAAACCCACTCCGTGACTTCCTCAACGCCCCATGCCGCAAACAAACTCCCCAGTTGCCGACGGATGGAGGGTTTGTTGGTGATCCACAATCCCACGACCCCTCCGTCGTTCACGACATCATCCAGTGGCAGTCCGAACAATAGCGGCATGATTGAAAAGCGCGTTTCTGTTTTGTACCCCGCACGATTTCGTTTTGCACTTGCGTTTGGCCATGGCGGGTCGAGGAGTACAAAATCGCGTTTCCCGAGTACTTCGGCGAAAGAGGAGGAGGGGAGAGGGCCGAGGAAGAAGGAGGATCTAGGAGGGACCAGGAAACGCTTCTTCGGAACGGGATGGAGAATCGTAAGTGAGGTCCATTCGTTGCAGGTATTGTAAACTGGGGCACCGTAGATATCCGAGATATCATCTACAACTTCTTGCAGTTCTATCACCTCACATGAGCTCGCTAGGAGAGAAGTGTTGGCGTGGAAATCGACTTCGCCAAGGGGAGGTGGGAGGGTGCATCGTGGGAGATGGTAAACAGTGTCTGGCGGAAGGGAGGAGAGCGCGATGGTGATTAGTTGTAGGAGATGATGGTGGATTTCGTGGGAGGAAGCTTCATTAGGTGAGGGGGCAGTGAAGGGTGTAGTTGGTGGTGTCGAGGAGCGGAGACGTAGCGAAGGGGGAGAGGAGATGGAGAGTGGGATATCGAGGAGTGTTGCTGTGGCTGTTGTCACGAGGATCATCATTAAAAGGGTGCGTTTAAAGATGTTTCCATAGCCCTTGTATATCCCTGCTATATAAAACACGAGGACGCGAAATCAATTTCTCGAAATTTACCCGGCCGGAGGAGATATGGCGAGCTTGTGAGCAACACACGCCCGAAGGAGCCGAAGGCGAGTTCGGGCCCATTTTGAGAGAGAACTATGAAAAAATATTGTTCGGGGTAGCGTGTGGTTTCCACATGCGTGTTCCCTTGTTCAAAATATTAATAGCTCCCGGCAACCTCCGTGCCTAGCCCAGCAGAGCCGCACCTAGTTATTCTCTCAAGAGCCGCACCGCCACTATCCAAGCTTCCTCATCCTTTCTCACCTCCAATCCTTCTCTAGCTCATCTCTAACCTCCAACCTCTCAGCAATAAATCTCTTCACCTCACCACAATGTCAACCCGTGAATCCTATGCACCCCCTGCAAGCGGTGAGCGAAGCTACCAGCAAACTGCCGCGACCGCAACAATGCACTACCTCTGCGCCGAGTGTGGCGTAAAGGTCGGAATCAACAAGGGCGAGCCGATCCGTTGCAAAGAGTGTGGGCATCGGATCCTTTACAAGCAGCGGACGCGTCGGTGAGTAGCCACTATGAGACAACGGGGGGAGGGGAGCTAATGAGGGCGATATGTAGGATGGTGCAGTTTGAGGCGCGGTAGATACGATGCGATACCCGGGAGGAAAGGATGAGGGATAAAGTACGGATGGTCAAAACATGGTTTCGATTCTGGTGTTGAAGGGATAAACATTCTACGTACCCGAAATCTGCTGCGCGCCATGATGAGGATGAAGATGAGGGTGTCGTCGGGTATACTTAATAAGATAGACATCTACATTTTTACCTATCAAGACATAACCAAACCAAGGTAGTAGTCTACAAGTTGCGTAAATCTGGGGGGGCGGGACTGCTCCTATGGAAACATATTTTTCGGGGTACCGTGTGGTTTCCACACGCGTTCCCTTGTTGTATATATTAGAGTAGCGCCGTAACAAACTGAAATATATAATAGCTGAAGCCAAAACCCGTAACAGAAGGAAACCGCAAGCAAATACCACCCTGGGCAACAATTCCCTGTCCCAAAGCGCTAAAATACCGCTACCCATAACCGCACTCCCGCCCGAATCCAATCACGGCCGCCATTACTCAACTCTTCAAGATTGCCAATCTTTGTCTCATATCCTCCAAGCCAGCATCGTCCGTGAGATCCGGCTCAGACTCAGGTTCGGGCTCCGTAAGTGGAACACTTGGAACTTCGCCCGTCTTCTGCATCTTTCCGGCCATAATCTCGTTCAGAACCTTATCCACCTCGCCCTCCACTTCCTCGTCCTCATCAATCTCACCATTCGGTAACGAGTCATCTATCATCTCCTCAATAATCCCAGCCTTAACCAGCTCCATACTCAGCTCTCGCATTGTTCCGGTGAGCTCTGGTAACCGGACTAGGGAGTTGACATCCTTCATGACCGAAGTTGAGGCTTTAATAGAACCCTCGATTTTGCGCACCGAGAACGCTTCCGACACCTGCATCATGACGGACTGTAGCTGTGCGCGGGATGTTGCAAGACGGGTCGACTGCCGACGGATGCGGATCAGCTCGATCGCGAGCATTCGTGTCTGCTGCGGCGTGTTGTGTTTTGATTTTGACGACTGGATTATCAAGTTGCGGGTTTTGGTCTCAAGCGTCTTTAGGTTCGTGATGTGGCGGTCAAGCTCCCGGGTGTTTTTGCGGATAAGCTGATTGCACTTGCGAAGCTGTCGGCGGCAGTGGTTAGCTTACTGGCGGGAAGAGGGCCGGGGGAGTAAGTAGTACTTGAGTAGCTGGATCGGGTTTCCAGAATATGGCTTTGATCGACTCCATTGCGGCGAGGGATTTTGGCGATATATGATATGGACTGCTCCGGAGGGAGTTGGATTACGCCGCATTGCGGGTGGAGGGTTGGAGGGTGGAGGGTGGAGGGTAACAAAAGGCACCCTGTATTTAGGTTAGTGCGGCTCCGGACTCGAGAAGGTCGTCCGCTCAGCGGGGTTTACAGTGTAAGAAGGTTGATAAGTTCGTGTGTGCAATTCGAAAATGCGTGACACAGTTTTTACTGCATTTAATCCCCTTTTTGCCATTTTGATGTACTTATGTCTGTAGGCCCTTACACGGAGTTTTTGTTGCTTCTTTGCGATTCGGTAGCGTTCTTAGTTGGTGACGCACAGTGCCCGCAAGTATTTTTTACCCCAAGCTCAGTTTCTGTTGCAGCCTCGTAGTTGGTAACACACGAGGACGCGAAAAAAAAAGTCACGTAATTTTACCCAGCCGAAATATGGCGAGCTTGCGAGCAATAACACGCCCGAAGGAGCCGGAGGCGAGTTCGGGCCAACACTAACAGAGAACCAGCAGAAGTATACAAACTTATTTTCGGGTAGTAGTGTGTGGCTTCCACACGCGTGTTCCCTTGTTTAGTATATGAATAAGACCGAGTGTCAAATCCCAGGCCTCTGGATTTAATGTTTCACTCATCTTTTAACTACGTAAATACTGCGCCATCCTCGGGGAACTTGCAAACGGTTTCCGGGCGCAAGAACTTCATCCGTGCGTTGTTGTAGAAGTCCCACCACCTCAATCTACGAATGATATACAAACCTGCCCCCGCCAACTACTCCTTTAACTCCCCACCACTACCTCTTCACCTCTGCTGTATCTCATCAGTCACCCTTTCAAGCCCTCACAGCCGGGGAAAACCCACCTCCCAATCCTACCCCACTAAATTTGACACCTCTATTCCACCACCTCCACCCGGACAATGTAAGATTGAACCCCAGCCCCTGGAACAGCGGCATAAACATCTGGTCCTTAATAGTGATAAGTAGTATCTTCCACCACACACCATTTGCCAGCGCGATGCTGGCCATGTAGCTCTGTTCGAACCTCAAGTCTGGCAGCGGCGGAAGTGGCCGCCGGCGGTGCCAGGGGTAGTGGTCGTCGTCGAAGTCGTCGTCGAAGTCGTTGATGTCGTGGTAGACCGGGATGTTGGTGTCTGCAGATGTGGAGGGGGCGATGTCCCATGAGGGGGAGGGGGAGTACACGATGTGCGTGTCTTGGGCGAGGGCTTGCGCAGCGAGAGAGCCGATAGAGGGCATTGTGATTGTTGGGGATGGAGAATGGGGAGAATGACGTTGCGGGGAGCCGCAAGCAATCCTTGTCACCCTACCAACAATTTGGAGATTAGATTGGACATGCATATAAGTTTAGCATCTTCTAGGAATCCAGCAATTGCCATTGTCACAAAATACCGATAGCAGTCTACACCTCCGGAACCTCCGGCGGCCAGCACTAGCTACCCTAATCATTAAGCATCACTCACGGGATCTCTACACGAAAAATCCCGTATTAATATTGAACAATGTAAAACAAACCTGTGCAGTCACAAAATTGACTGAAAACCGAACTCCAACTCGTTGTCCGGACCCTACGAGTACCCGAACATATACCGGCTGGGTTCTGTAGTTTCCTGAGGAGCAACAGTTGGTCCGTGCACCACACGGAAAACTCCATTTCTTGGCACAATCCCAAATTCAACTTCCAAAGAAATTTTAAGCCGCCTCGCCTCCTTTCTCCCCACCACCCCACCAGACCGAACGCCCGCCTCTCTGCTCCACCCCAATCCCGCACCCACCATGAGTTTCGGTGGCTTCAACCCACTCGGCGGTCGCGGCAGCAACGAAAACATGTCACCTGAAGACCTCCGCCAGCAACAAATCATCAAAGCCGTACCTCCCCCCCGCTCTCCACCGTCATACCATCTACTAACCCCCTCTCCGCAGATGCATATGGGCATGGAGTCCTGCCCGGCCAAAACCGTCCTCTCCGGCGGCGCCGGCTTCGCTCTCGGTGGTGTTTTCGGCCTATTCATGGCATCGATGTCGTATGACACACCCATGTCCGGTCCAGGATCGACATTGACGTCGCTGCCGCTGAAGGAGCAGCTACGTAAGGGATTCAAGGATATGGGTGTGCGCTCGTGGAGCTCGGCCAAGAATTTCGGTATGGTCGGTGCGATATTTTCCGGGACCGAGTGCTGCATCGAGGGGTTCAGAGCAAAGAATGATATTTATAATGGGGTGGCCGCGGGATGTATCACGGGTGGCGCACTGGCGGCTTCGGCGGGTCCGCAGGCTGCTGCTCTAGGGTGTGCAGGCTTTGCGGCGTTTTCGGCGGCGATTGATTACTATTTGAGGATGGATTAGAGGGTGGGTTAGATGGGGACTGGTGTTTCTGGTTTGGTGAGTCTTGTTTAGTACATGATGAGGTGAGGTTTGGCTAATAGTTTGTTATAGGAGCTTCATTTTCGGTTTTGAACAAAAGCGTTCGGGATTTGTATACGTACTGTTCTCAGCTCAATGGGTTTCTTCAGGTGTTCTGTTCGGTTTTATTTCCTTCCGGCTATTGTATTTATAGATTTCACGATCGCATGCTGGGGCGGCGGCAGCGGTGACGGCGCTACGTTAATAGATGATTGAAGCAATAGCATCTAGATCTGTAACGCAGATGAGCAGTGTGCGAAGTGAGGCCCAAGCACCTGCACTATATTTAACGAGCAACAAGAAACTATCAACTGGGTTTCATTGTCTTAAGGGACGCTTTATTGTCTACGCTATGTTTACCATCATAAACTCATCAAATCATTCCCATTACATGACCCCCAACATCAACAGCGTCAATTGGTTCTGGTGCGAAATGAAGCATTTACTTCTCGTAAACCCAGTCGTGGGTGGCCTGCTTGTAGCTGATGACCTCGCCCTCGGAGAACCAGAGGGCAATCTCCTTCTTGGCGTTCTCAACGGAGTCCGAACCGTGGCAGACGTTGCGGCCGACATCCTAGTTATGATTATTAGAACTATAATGGCAACAACAAAGCACTGTGTAAATGAACTTACAAGAGCGAAGTCACCACGGATGGTACCAGGGGCAGAGGCCAAGGGGTTGGTAGCACCGAGGAGGACACGGCCAGTCTTGACAGCATCACGTCCCTCCCAGACCATGGCGCAGATTGGGCCAGAGTTCATGTCTGATGTCACGTTAGGCATCTAGTTTTCTCGCAGTAGCTGTGGTAGTTCCGGGAAAATCCATACACTTGATCAATCCAGGGAAGAAAGGCTTGCCGGCAAGATCACCGTCTATTGTAGACGCGGTTAGCATTTGGGTTTCATGGTGCGCGAGAGGGCAACGGGAGGTAAGGAACTAACAGTGCTTCTCGAGGTGTGCTTCGCCAGGAGTGGTGAGCTTAATGGCAGCAAGCTTGAATCCCCTCTGTTCGAAGCGGGAGATGATGGGGCCGACCAAGCCACGCTGGACACCTATACCAAAAAATTAAGCTTAACACCATGTTCTCCTCCATCCACAGCAATGCAATAAATGGAGCGAAGTTTACCATCGGGTTTGATGCTGATCGGTTCGAATTTCTGTCAATATTCCTGCTTCTCCAGAGGTACTTAGAGGTGAGAGATAAACATACGCAATGAAACTGTAACCAATTCACCATTAGTACCAAATACGAATCCCAAATGAAGCCGGAGGGAGGACATACGTCTGCTCGGTAGTCATTTTGAAGGATTTTTGGAGTTTTGGGAGTTATGTGGTTTCAAGGGTGGTGGTTGAAGGACAAGACAAGAAAAAAGTCGGTTGAGAAAAGAGGGAGGGGCAAGGCCAAATGGCGGGGCCCACCTTCCCGCCCGGCTTGGCAGGGTTCGCCAACAAAGCTATGTGTTGAGAAGCCCTTGTTATCGGCGAAATAGGCACGTGCTCAAACCCCGATGTCATACCGTCGCTACCCGGCCAAGCCTAGCCGTTATCGATTGTCGTGCACCTCAGTTCTGCTTCCCACTAATTACGACCACACGCCCAAAATGCCTCCCTCAAAGCGCCCCAAAACCTCCTACAACGCCCGCACAAAGTCCGCAACAACCCTCAAAAAGAAAATCCGCGATGCTGAGCGCCTCCTACAGCGCCCCATCTCCGCCGACGTCCGCGTCGAGTCCGAGCGCGCCCTCGCCGCATTCAAGCACGAGCTCACGATCGCAACCCGGGCACGGACCGAACAGAAGATAGCGAAAAAGTACCACATGGTGCGATTCTTCGGTAGCCCTTCTCCCCCGCACTCTAGACAAAAATGCGGACTGACAAAGGATAGAACGGCAAAAAGCTACACGGCGTTTAAACAAACTCCGGAAAGAGCTTGCGATGTACGAGGGAGGTGGGGGAGAGGATCTGCGCAAAAAGGCCCATGATGCTAGTGTTGAGCTGAATTATACGCTGCATTACCCCCGTGGAGAAAGGTATATAAGCCTGTTCAAGGACCCGGGGAGTAATACGGATGCGATTGAGAAGCGGGATATGATCAAGAAGGATATTGAACGGCGGATGGAAAAGGGTACACTTGGAGCGCGGACTACGGATCCTGTGGAGCAGGACGAAGAAGTGAAGGAGGAGGAAGAAGACGAGGACCGAAAAACCACAAAGAAGGTGAAGTCAAAGAGCACAAAGGAAAATAAGATCAAGCGGAAAGTAGAGCCGGAGAAGGTTAAGGCGGAGACCATTGAGAACGATGGTTTCTTCGAGTTTTAGGTGGCGGTGGGCGAGGGGACGAAGATACCATTTCTACCGAAAGAAAGCGGAGTAAAATTATGTCTGGCTGGCGTTTGGGAAGGTTCTCGCATATTATAATTATTTTGAGCACAATCGACAAGTATCAGTTACTTACTTATAGTACGATAGAAAGAGATTAACATATATAACAAATGGGTATTTAAGAAAGATATCGACCTAGTACAATCACAATTGCAACCAGTAAAGAAAATATGCAATCCGAACTCCATCGCAACGTCTTTACAAGTGAGACTAACGACGAAGCAATTGACAAAAAAAGCGTCAAAAAACATGCTGTCCACAATACTATATGGTCTGACACTCAGGACACCCCACCATAACCTCCCCCGGGGAAAATCGAAAGATCCCATCAGCCAAATGCTGTTCCAGTCCCCTCTTCCTCAATTCACACTTTGCAACTTCAAACCACACCTCACTCACCCTCGGATTCCAACTAGGTTCTTTGACCGACCCAGTCCTTCTCCTTTTTCCCGTCTTCTTGTCCGGTCCGCCAAAAACAATGTGTTCGAGCACCCCAGCCTTCTCTTTCTCCTCCTGCATATCTATCATAAACTGTCTCCGAAGTCGGCTAGGCGCAGACGGTGTATCCGCGGCAAAAAATTCGAGGCACCGTTGCAGCGGACAAGGACATCGCAGCATGATACAAACCGTGTCGTCGTTCGTGTTATGTGGCGGATCCGGCGATATAGCGAGACGGATGGTGTTGACTAGGAAATGGAATGCATGGTGTGTACTTATTAGCGCGGTGTCCGGCCATGTCGCTATAATCCCAGCCTGGACCTCGCGGTATATCTGCGCCAGTAAGGCATTAGTTGGAGGGGTGTCACTGTTGTTTTCCGCCGCCAGAGACGTCAATGCCGCCGAGAGCCGGAGCCTTGTATTGACCAGAAAATGGTCGACATGGTACATCTGTCGCACCAGATGATGCCTGATTTTATCGATAGCATGTTCTTTGCGGTGATCGATATCTCTGCGGCTGAGGTTTGCATTCCAGTTTTTGAACAGTGGTGTTACGGCAATGTTAGCTAGGACAAAGGCCAACTCGCGGCAGGTTATATGGCGTTTTTCGAGAGTTTGGATATATTGTAACGTTGGGCGGCGAGCCCCGCCGTGACTAGGGAGACGTGATTTTGGTGGAGGAAAGAGCCGGGAGAGTAGCGATATGTTTGTGCCTTCACGGCGTTTGAGCATTGTTTCCACGATGCCGCGCTCATGTGTATCGACTAAGTCCTTGAACCCTCGACATACTGAACGGCAAGAAATAACATCGCGCCATTCGCAGTGGCTGAATATAGAGATAATAAGCTCAAGAGGAAGTCGGTCAAGATATGATCCTGAGAGGTCATCTGAGCGAGAGCTGAAAACAAGGCGTGTCGTTAGTTTAAACCACATTCTGCATCCAAAGTGTAACAGGAAAACCCAGGAAGAAGGATGCAAATGGACATTGGTGGGGGCGGGGAAACTGCCGGTAGGCGACAGGCGGGATACGGTATGATGCCCGGCATATGGGGAAAGCTAGGTACTGGTACGGGGGTAAGAAAGATATTCCCTCGCACCTCCGATATCTGGCCTTTGCGAACTGGGTGCGTGCTCTTTCAACGGCTCGCAGTATTCGCTGGGCCTTGTTCTCGGGACGGACGTTGAACATCATTGGTAACATATCCGGCGGGTATTAATGGTTCGGGTCCGAAAAATGGAAGAACGGCTTCAAAAAAGACGACAGTGATGGAAAGGGGAATTTTCAGGAGTTCCGGAATTGAGAGTGCTGACAGGTCGTTGGCAGAAGAAAGCAAGAAAGTTGTGGGGTCGGGATTTGAGACAGACCGACTAATAATAGAGAACTCAGCTCTCAGACCGACGATCCAAAAGAGGTAGATCTCACATGACTGTACAGAGTAGACCTGCGTCTTCCACCTGAATACTGTAACAAGGCCACTCTGCTGTATCGTGTTTGTAAAGTCTTGAGCCAATAAGGATTCCTTTCTTATTCCACATGCTTTGTTTTAATCATTCTGCATGCACTCTAACTAGAGTATAGCAGTATCCCCCCCTCCCCTTCTACCCTTCTTGTAATTGCGGAGGTCTTATACTAGTGGCTAGGGTTGTAGCGGCACACATCATAGGCCGGGTAAGCGCAACCTTACATAGTCGTCGCCACGGCACTTAGATCACTATCGAGAATCTTACCACATACTCCTACATATACTCTCACTTAGGTCTACATGTGCAACCGTATCTCTATAATTACCCTGCAAGCCGGAGGCAGGCATAGCAGTCCTTACACTTCTTCTCCATTGATAAATGATAAATGGAATGAAACTAGAATGAAAGATCATCCAGAAACATAAGAGAAAGATAGACAAATTCATCAGCAAAATGTATTTTTGACACTGGGAGTGTGTGGGAGTTGTCGGACCAGAATCCCAGGATGGTCAAATCTCGGAGTTGACTGGACCGATGCAGTGGCCTTCAGGTGCACCTGAGAGCGCTGGCGACAAATCTGCGAGGACACAGGACTGGCGACAATCTTGGGAGCACCTGGAAACGCAGGCCACAAGCTTGGGAGCATGCCGAATCGCTGTAGCGCAAACTAGGAACAAGGACATATTCTTTGGGAATGCTGCTGGTGCACCTGGAAATCATAGTTACTGCTCATCGTCAAACAATTTTAAAACATGTATTCAGTTTGTATTCTCGTTTATGTATCTATATATCTATGTATCTATTGATCTACACACGGTCTTCTGGACTGGCTGCAGGCGGTGCTTGAGCGCAATCAAAGGTGCGCCTGGAGATGGCGAGCGAGTGAACGGAGAGATGCACTTGGAGGCCATGATCGTGTGAACGTAGAGATGCACTTGGAGGCCGTGATCGAGTGAACTTAGAGATGCACATCGAGGCCGTGATCGAGCGAGTTTGGAGATGCACTTTGGAGGCAGTGATCGAGCGAAATTGGAGGTGGTCGATCTGGAGGCAGTCGGTTGGGAGGGAGGCGCGACGGGTGCTGAGACTCTATTCATTGGTTAACTCGCAACCGTGGGAATGTGACGAGTTGACCTTTGAGCTCATGGAGAGCTGGCTGGTGGCGGTCGATCTGTAGGGAGGCACGCCGGGAGCTGAGGCTACATTCAAGGGTTAACTCGTAATCGTGAGAATGAAGGGAGACTGGCTGAGAGACAGTCAATCTTGGGTGGATGCTGTACTCGGTGTTAACTCATGATCATGGCATGGAGAGATAGAGAGGGATGACTTAACTTCGTGTTCTCAGGTGATGGTAGAGTTGTGGACGAGAAAGAGAGAGATGGGGATGAAGATGGGAACGATATGGGAGGATATGAGGGGATGTGGGAAATCAGGGGTACGACCTGCCTGATTGGGTTTAGAGTGCCTCGTATCAGTGTTCTTACCCACCGGATCGGGAGTCGTACCTACCGTATCGGGTATGGTAAATTGACTCGCACACGAAATTCTCTTAAGTCCCAGTTTCTCATGATGATTTCCCCAATCTCCTCTCATCTCCATCCCCATCTCTCTCTTTCTCGTCCACAACTCTACCATCACCTGAGAACACGAAGTTAAGTCATCCCTCTCTATCTCTCCATGCCATGATCATGAGTTAACACCGAGTACAGAATCAACCCAAGATCGACTGTCTCCCACTCCCAGCCAGTCTCATCTCTCATCTCTCATCTCTCGGCGCACCTTGTTGTACTCTACTCTCTACATTCCCACGATTACGAGTTAACCAATGAATAGAGTCTCAGCTCCCGTCGCGCCTCCCTCCCGATCTACCGCCTCCAGATCGACCACCTCCAAGTACACCTCCAAGTACACCTCCAAGTACACCTCCAAGTACACCTCCAATTATCACTGCCTCCAAAGTACATCTCCAAACTCGCTCGATCATGGCCTCCAAGTGCATCTCCAAACTGGCTTGATCACGGCCTCGAAGTGCATCTCTAAGTTCACACGATAACGGCCTCCAAGTGCATCTCCGAACTCGCTCGATCACGGCCTCCAAGTTGCATCTCTAAGTTCACACGATAACGGCCTCCAGGTGCATCTCTGAGTTCACTAGATCACGGCCTCCAAGTGCAATCTCTAAGTTCACTAGATCACGGCCTCCAAGTGCATCTCCGAACTCGCTCGATGACGGCCTCCAAGTACATCTCCAAACTCGCTCGATCACAGCCTCCAAGTGCATCTCTAAGTTCACTCAATCGTCGTCTCCAACGTGCTCCGACGATTGCGCTCGAGTACCGTCTGCAGCAAGATCGACCGTATGTACATATATAGATAGACTTAGATAATACAAGCCATATTATGATGTAGCGAATCTTCTTGTGATTGTGAAACACAAATGTCTAACAAAGACGAATATGATAGACGAAATGGCTTGTGGTTATGGGACCTTGGGACCCTAAGAACCACAGCTGTGAGAATACAGCACCAAGTTTAAGGTCTCCCGCAGACCTGCACAGGTCTCAGCTACTCTTAAGGTCTCCCGTAGACCTGCGCAGAGGTCTCAGCAGCTCCAAAATTTGACTATCCTATAAGTCAAATTTCGTAGCATCTTGAATGCACCTCCATAACTGCAGGTGCTTTAAGGAGCACCTGAGAATGCTCTTGCAGCATCTGAGAGCACTTTACTTAGCTTCAGGGGGGCCTGGGAGCGTCTGGAATTACTTAGGAGCACCGGTGAGGTTGACCGGAGTGTCTGGGAGGTTTGCATGTGGCTTCCGGACCGTTTTACATTTTGCTGATGCAGATATGTTACCAATACTTTCGAGTACTCCTGGGTGCTTCAGAAACCCACTGCATAGTTCAATCAGCTTTCAAATTTGTCAATTGTAGGATTATACTCCGACTACTCTCAGATACTCCCGAAGTCTCCCAGAGACTAAATTGCATTTTCGTGATGTTCCAGTCTTGATTGGTATTTTTCAGCCTATCTCTAAGTATCTTTGTTAGCCTCTAAGTATTCACTACAAGCTCAAGTAAAGAAGTACATATTCAAGTTTACTTGATAACTGTCTATCAAGTTCACTTGTTTATAATCTTCAAGTTTACCTCTGAGCTTATTCAAATACTTTCTGCAGGTCTACTATCAAGTTTTCTCAATTACCATCTTCAGGTGCACCTCGAAGTGCTCTTGATTACCATCTGCAGCCAGCTCAGATGAACCATATGTATACATCAATTGTTAGATAGATAGATAGATGAGAATACAAGCTGAATGCATGAGTTACAATCATTCAATTAAAGGCAGTAACTGAGCTTTTGCGCCCAAGTGATTTCGCAATGCACCAGCAGCGTTTCCCAATATACCGATTCTCCTGGGTGCTCTACAGTTCTCCTAAGTGCTCCAAGTTTTCTCACCAGCGCTCCCAGGTGCTCCCAGACTTGTAACCAGCACTCCCAGGTGCTCCCATACTGTTATCGGAGATTCTGAGGCGCCGGAAGGCCACTGCAAGGGTCCGATCACCTCCCAAATTTTACAATTGTAGGTTTATGCTCCGACAACTCTCAGACACTCCCAGATGCTCCCGGAGGCTAAATTACGTTTTGTTGATTAGTAGGGTTTCTTATGATGGCATGCTTTAGTCCGTGCGCAGCGCAGATCGGGGTCGGACGAGGGGTACATGAGCCCCACTTCGACACGGATCCTTCAAATCCCACTACACCCCACCATTACCTCTAACACGAAACTTGAGTAACGTGCGCTTCCCTTTCGAATCCCTCGATACGCAGGCGTAATGACCGATTCTTACCAACCCCCCGCCATCGAGCCCGCAGCGCTTCCAAAGACCGCCGTCGACGTTCCAGCAAAGGGAACAGAACAAGCCATTACGCCCTGGGATGTGAGCGGCGAAGTCGGCGCCGACGGAAAAGTTGCTGCCATTGACTACGACAAGCTGATCAACCAATTCGGCACCCGTCGGATCTCCTCCGAGCTTCTAGAGCGCTTTGAGAAGATCACCGGCCACCGGCCTCATATCCTGCTGCGTCGAGGCATGTTTTTTTCGCACCGGGATTTGGAGCGGATTCTAGATCGGTACGAAGCGGGGAAGCCGTTCTTTCTCTACACTGGACGTGGACCCAGCAGCGATTCCATGCATCTAGGGCATATGATTCCGTTTACGTTCACCAAGTGCGCTCTTCCTGATTTTTTGCCGCTGCGGCGAGGAAGACTGACGGGGCTTGGATAGGTGGCTGCAAGATGTCTTTGACGTTCCATTAGTGATCATGCTTACGGACGATGAGAAATTCCTATTCCGCTCTTCGCTTACCATCCCCGATGTCAAGGAATTCTCTCGTCAGAATGCGGCAGACATCATTGCCGTGGGCTTTGATGTGAAGAAGACTTTCATCTTCTCGGATTTTGAATTCATGGGAGGAGCCTTCTACGAGAATGTTGTCAAGGTATCTCGATGCATCACAACGAACCAGGCAAAGAGTGCGTTCGGTTTCACAGATGCGTAAGTATTCCCCCTCTGGGAGTGTCACCTCTCCCAAGCTAACAACCCCGCAGCGACAACATCGGCAAGCTCCACTTCGCATCTGTCCAAGCGTCTACGTCCTTCGCCACAACCTTCCCCCACATCTTCGGCACCGCTGCCTCGGTGCGCGACATCCCCGCACTGATCCCGTGTGCTATCGATCAAGACCCATACTTCCGCCTCTGCCGCGACGTGGCACACCGTCTCAAGTACCAAAAGCCCGCGTTAATCCACTCTCAGTTCTTCCCCGCCCTCGGGGGTCCCGGATCAAAGATGTCGGCATCGATCGATAGTTCTGCAATCTTTATGAACGACACGGCGAACCAGATTAAGAAGAAGATTAATAAGTATGCATTCTCAGGCGGTCAGGTTACGGCGGAGGAACAGCGGAAGTATGGTGGAAATCCGGATGTGGATGTACCGTTCCAGTACCTTACGTTTTTCTTGGAGAGCGATGAGGAGTTGGAGAAGATTAGGAAGAACTATGTGGTGGGTGAATTGATGACTGGAGAGTTGAAGGCGAAGTGTATTGCGGTGCTCCAGGAGTTTGTAGTTGGGTTCCAGGAAAGGAGAAAAAAGGTTACTGATGAGATCGTAAATGAGTTTATGGATGGGAAACGGCCGCTGGTTTGGGAACAGGGGAAGGGAGGCAAGAAGACGGAGGTTGAGGTTAGGAGTTAGAGATCTGGAGGGGGGGAGGGGAGGGAAGTGTGACGCTAGATGTATCTTATAGTCCCCATTGAGCGAACTTTGGTGGGCGTTGGGTTGCTACAGATATATGGGGAACCAAAATATTTACAAGTAACCCATGCAGCGAAAGAGGTGGGATAGGGATTATTTTTGGCGACTACATAAGTGACCAAGAGAATGCACCAAAAAACCATGCACTCCACCTCCGAAACACCGAACACAAACACAACAATGGCCATACCTTCCTTGAGATTTGCAGGTCTTTAGTTACTGAAAACGCTAAATTGAATGTGGGGCCACAAAGTCGAGTTCATTGGTGGACTACAGATACAGCCGATGCCGCATCTACTAACGTGCAGAACCCATGGCTTGCGCACAAAAACCCGCCGCGTATGATCGAGCACGCCTTATTTCACCAGGTACTCATATAATCCAATCACATCTTCTCTGTTCTCCCCATATACACAGATATCCTCCACCCGTTATCCCGTTATAAATATACATTAAACGCACTGACAAACACAAGAAAGGTATCATCAAATACGTCCGCCCAACCAAAAAGCCACCATCTCACAATCCCCAACTAAATTACAACCGTCCCACTGCTTCTGGAAACTTTGAATGATACCTATCCCGAATGAAAGATGGAATCAAGCAGTAGTAATAGCACACGGAAGAAGAAGGAACAGCCAGCTATAAGAACCAATGTCACCACTTAGTATACTGTATAAACAAAAACGAGGGATGCCGAGCGCGAATAAAAGGGCCTGGGCGGCCACCAAAAGAAGCCTCACTTGTGAACTTGGATCCTCCCATCGCGCAATTTCTGTTGGCAAACGACGTGCTCTCGTTCTCTCTCGGTGCCTACTTCGTTGGGCGGATTTAGTATTAGTGCAGGTAACTCTTGCTACAGGTTGTTTCGGCACATCCGGTGCCGGCAGACCACCCGTCCAAGCAATGATGGGAAAGACGGGGGGGAAGAGAGAGGGGAAGGAAGGAGATCCATTGTATGGACCGTAACGAGAAAGAGCACCACCGAAGCCACACAATTGTGTGGAGTTGCGAGATGGAGGGAGATATTGAATCCACACAATTGTGTGGAGTTGCGAGATGGTGGGAGAAGAAATATTCCTATTGGCTGAGTTGCACCCACGTTACACTAAAAATTCCTACCATTCTCGCTAACCCTCTAGTGACCTCGAGACTAGAGAGACGACGACTACCGCAGGAATGGGCAGAAAATTCACCACCGAGAACAGGAACGACGAGCGAGATATGCCTAATCGCCGAGTACAAGCGGGGAAACAGGAGGGGAAGAGGCGAAGAAGTTGTGAAGAGATACGAGAAGAGCATACTAGGGAAATCGGGAACCACATAGAGACTGGAAAAAGAAGGATCTGGCACAAAGCACCCCTCCAGGTATATAAAGAGCTTCCCCCTCCTACGTTCCTAAGGAAAGACAGCCACCGTACTGCACCGTTCATCTCCCTCTGCACACCGACGAATACGCTCAATATCGCCATCTCAACTATAACCGACGACCGACATGCCGTTTACATCAATCAACGATATTATAGCAGCACTTAGCGACGCCATGGATTTCGACGCGTCCTTAAACACCACCACCACCACCGCTACGAACTTCGACTCCACCACCGCAGCAGCCACCGCGGCAGCCACCACCGCAACAGCCACCACCGCGGCAACCACCACCGCAGCTACCACCGCCGCTACGAGCCTCGACTCCACCACCGCAGCAGCCACCACCACCGCAGCCACCACCACCACCACCACCGCAGCCACCACCACCTCAGCCACCACCACCTCAGCCACCACCACCGCCGCCATTACTATGTATGCCCCCTCCTCGGATATCTCTACTATCGCTAGCGATCCCTCTCCACTATCCCTTTCGTCGGAGACACTATCACACCTCAGTAGAGAATTCTTCTGCAATAGACCTGTCGGATCGCTACAAGAAGCCGTGGAGATCGCTGCTCGAGAGCTCTCCCCCCAAAACCAAGCGAATTTCATGCTCGAGATCTATGATCTCTTTGGCGACATTACCGATGCTGCCAACGCCCAGGTCGCTTGGCTGTCGAACTTCGCGGAGAGAAACCTTGACTGGAAGAAGTTGAAGTACAAGCGATACAATGACTTCCTTAAGGCTCTCGACCGCTCCGGCAGGGTAAGGGAGATGATAAAGCAACACCACTCTGCCCAACAGAGGAAGGCACGGGCAACGAAGAAGCTGGGAGACCTGTGGCAGCACTATCCCGAACTCCAGGAAATCCTAGGCGATTCCAACGGAAGTGAGAAGTGGCTGCGATTAGCCGCGATCGCCAACCAAACATCGAGAGATCCCGAGTTAGCGAAGAGATGCCTCAATCGTGCATACGTCAACCGCCTCACCAAGCTAAACCGGAAGTCGAAAGCGAACAAGTGGTATACTTCCGGAGACTTCCAGGAAGCTAAAAAGTTGTTAGATAATGGCTGCCCTCAGCTAGAAGAAGGAATCGACTACGAAGCTATGGGCCTGAAATGGTACCGGGGGTTAGTAATGCCACTTGGTTATTACCCTAGCATGGATGACCGCGATCACGCCAATCGACTTCGTACCATTTCACCATCAGTACCGCCTGCCGACCATGAGATACCCGTACCACCTCCATCCCCCGATAAGAGCAAGATGCTCCCACCGCCAACCCCACCAACTAAGGGAAAGGAAAAGGATGAGGGCAAAGTTGGAGGGCTTTTGATGGACCTGGCCGAGGATGGATCTGAGGATGGAACCAGCACTCCCGCCGAGGAAGAGGCCGGTACGACCCCGGCAGCTCCCACCGGGAAAGAGGCCGGTACGACCCCAGAGAAGCCCGACCGGCCTGCCACTCCCAACAGCGAAAGTAGCAGTTCCGACGACGACGACGACGACACTGAGGATGAAGAATACGTGAGCTGCTTCCTAGAATGGCTTGGCCTCGACCCCGACTGCAAGAGAATGTTGGACGACGAGACGAAGATGTTGGCACACCACGAGAGAAAAATGGGGAACAAAGCCGTACCTATCTTCCAACAAGCAGTAAACGAAGACCCCGAGTTGTTTATAGAGGCCCGGGCACAAATCACAGCAGCCGTGTACGCGATGCGTGAGGCGATAGTGCGATTCGATACTCGGCTTGGCAACATCTCGTACTTCGCAAGTGGTCAAGGAAAAAGGAAGGCAGACAAGGAGGGTGGCAAGAGAAAGCGGGTGCGCAAGGAGTGAGAGTCTTTATGGTTTTCCTTTTGGTTCATGGTTTTCGTCTGGGTCTACGTCTGTGTCTTTCCTTTGGGTTTATGTTATTCTTATGTTCTTTCGGGGTTGGGTATAAGGTTATATGGGATCGAAGAGGAGAGGTGTGCTTCGCACAAAGGGCCAGGGAGGAGTTGTGGCGGGAAAATCCGTTTCTCACCCCACCGCCACTCAGCTTGGCAGAGGGGAGCGACGGCGGGTGTACGGAGATACAGGGATGATGGAGATGGACTGGGCGACGGGGGCGTACGGAGATACAGGGGTAACAGAGATAGACTGAACGACGGGGGGTATATATTCGGGAGACCCCGGGGTAGATAGCCAGCATCTCATCCCATCTCATCTTATTATACAACGAATTACACACTCTATCTTTCCCATCTTTTGATCTCACTCGCTCTTCCCGAGATTTCGTGGATCCTCACGGCCGGGTAGTATCATATCTTCTCACCCTCTTCCTACGCTCCTCGAGCCAGAACCGCTCTTTCTCACGAATTCCTTTTGGAATGCCGCGAGAGGTGCGGTGGAGTGTTGATGATGGGCTCTCTGCCTTCTAGCTCCGCCGTTTCACCACAAATGGAGCCCAAACGCGGATTCTGGTTCGGAAAGCTGAGTACGGAATGGTGGGAAAGACACCCACAAGCTAATACGGGTAAATATGGAGAGAAGAAACTAATGAAAAATACCTACCCTGCGAGCGAAGCGAACGCCGAAGGAAGTAACGACATTCCTAGGGACGGTGCTAACAATGTCGGATTGGAATGCCGGATGCAGTAAGCCTGGTACATCGACGTCACTAACGAAAAAGGCACCGACCTTATACCGAGACGAACACCGAGGAAATGGCGCCGAACTAACACCGGACGAAAGGCACCGACCTCATACCGGGACGACAGGCACCGACCTAACACCGGGACGACAGGCACCGACCTAACACCGGGACGAAAGGCACCGACCTCATACCGGGACGACAGGCACCGACCTCGCAGACGGGACGACAGGCACCGACCTAACACCGGGACGACAGGCACCGACCTTATACCGGGACGAGAAAACACAAGCGAAAAAAGGACGCCACTCCCGTACTAAGGAAGACACTGATCCGAAGGAATACTAAGAAAAGGAATCAACGATGCCGGTAAGATTGTGAGGAGTGCTAATGAGGATACTACTAGTCGTAGGGGGAAGTCGCAGGGAATAGAACACGATAGACGACTTGGCAGGAAGCTAAGAGAGAAAACTGTGAGAGGTGGTGAAGCTGGACTAAGAGAAGAACGAAACAAAGAGCTCACCTCAAAAAAGAGCACCAATTGACCCAACTCCCCTTCCAAAGAACTCACAAACTAGCAATCGACCTTAGATCACCAATTACTGCCAATTCACCACCTAAACCACCATCCCATCTCCAAACCGCTACAAACAGTACCGATCAAAATGTCAACTGAGAACACTCGATCTATTTCCGCCGCCGCCGGTTCCAGTGGCCGTGCCGGTTCCTCCGCCAGCGCCGGACCTTCCGCCAACGCCCCTCCAACCATGTGCACGATCAAAGGCAATTCATCGAGTCCTTGGCCCTCGCCATCGCGAAAGAAAAGAGGCAAATGCCACTCCCGGGAACCATGGGCGCCCCAGTCTTCAGAGGAGCGGATGTTACCAAGTTCATCGAAGCATACGAAAGCCTCTCATCTCGCACTGGGACCGACCCGGCGGCCGAAGACGTCATCGCAACCTTCCCGTACTACTGCTCGGAAACGATCCAGGAGACGATCAAAATGATGAGCGGATATTTGAAGGACTGGGAGCTGTTGAAAGAGGAACTGAAGGACGCCTTCCGCCACGCCGATAGCCGAGTCTATATGTATACGAGATCGTACTTGGAGCGACTATGCAAGGACCAGCGGGAACGTGGGAACGTCGGCCTGAAAGCCTTTATCCTCGCCTACGACAACATCAGCCGCATTATGATCGACAAGGGAGCCTTGGCTGAGTGCTCGCAGGTGGAAATGCTGCTCGGAGCTCTCCCAAGAAATTTGAGGGCAAAAGCGGTAATGAAACTCGAACTAGATCCCAGAGACCCCTCAACGTTCAAATACGACAAACTCCGAAAGCACGTCCTCGACAAATGTGTGACCGCCGACGCCCTCGCCCTCTTGGACTCGGAAGGAGCACGTACGGCGCCGGGAGTCTCTCCTTATTCAGTCCCAGCTGGAGTCCCGCACCCACAGATGCCAGTAGTGATAAACTTCCGGCAATCCCTAGCGAAGAAACCCCGGCACCAACGCAAGCCACGGAGGAAATCTATCGCTAAAGCCGACAATACAATCGACACGAAAATGGACAATATGATGAAGGCCTTCGAGGCCTGGACCTTCCAGATGAGCAAAGCGAATGAGCCCGGATGCGTAGGCTAAAGTCGATTGATAGGAAGAGAGCGTTTGCAGGGAAAGTGGAAGGCATATACAACGGGAAAGAGGAGGGATCGTTTGAGGAAGAAGGGAAACAGTCAGTCGAAAAAGGGGGACTATCGAGGGCAGTGAGGAAGCTAATGGGAAGAGGCGTGAACCGGGAGGATGTGTGGGAAGAGGAGGACGGACTGGTAGTCGGAGAGTTGGGTAGGAGGATGGTAGCAGAGGAGTGGTCGATGGGAGAGGAGGCTCTGGCGAAGGAAAGGAGGGTAACCCGAAGAGAATCCACGACTTTTGCGTGGAGTTCTAAAAATAGCATTGCTCCGGATCTGAGTCAAATACAACCCTTTCCCTCGTATTTTGACTCCTCTGCTCTTGCCCCAATTTTCACCCGATTAACGAGTGTTTAAGCTTGACACCTCGCTCCCGCACCGGCCGCGGTTCTGCTCCATGCGTGGACCAGCCTTGTGACAACCACAAGGCAGAAATATACCTCCCACAAAAGCTGTCAACTTGGGTTGGAACAGGAGTGTCGGACGGGTCGCTTGTGCCTATCCCTGCTGTGTATCACTGCACGACGCCTCTTCTCCAAACAGCATGCACGATGCCGGCCCTACCACTCTTCAGTGCGGCCAAGGCGCTCTGGTCGTCTTTGACGAGCATTTTCACATCTGCTGCTCCACCTAGGTACCTCCTTCCAATCCTCTTCATTTCGTGTTAATTCTACTCCCCAATCCCCACCCATACTTACCCCTCCACCAATCTTGCTAATAATTGCCCTTTCCACACTGATACCAATACAAGTCCATCCTATTAAATATCCCGACAATAGTCCACTGTCCCCCAACACTTTCGGAAGGCTCACAGCCCAATCCAGCTCGTACCCTTTTTTCCACCGACAAATTTCCCTCGAAGGATGTTTTACCATTGACCTTCGGCCGCAGACACCACCTCTCGAAACACTGTCGAGCATGCTCACAGCATCTTCATGAAAACTTTGACCATGTACAATGAGTCTACACTTCATGGTCATTCCGCTACTAGCTTGCAAACTTCGCTGCACGCAGGTCGATTTCTCACGGCTCTATATGACTTCGCAATAGGTGATCGAGGAAATGTGAAGTCCTGAGGTGCAGCCTGAAACACATCTACAATGTCCCGTTTGACGAAAATGATGGAAAGCCATCAATGCCATCTCTAGCTACGATTGTGCAGGAAGCACAAGAGCATAGAGAAGAAGAAACTGAAGAAATTTGTGAGCGGGTTTATGCCTTTACCGAACATATCATCAAGTGCCTGATGCTTCCTGGTTTGTCACCCTACTCGTTATTAAGACTTTCATCTAGTTAATTATCAACAGTATTTGCGGAAGGCGGTACAACAGATGTAGTGCCAACTGAATTCGTATCACCCAATGGGACAACTATACCTCCAGAGGGTGTTCAAGGAAGACTCCAATCATTCAGAAAGGATGTAAGTCTTTTAGTAACCGCTACAACATGTCACTTAACTCATTACTTCTAGGTTATGAAAAGAGACGGAAACAAGTGCGTGATCACCGGGGCCTATGATTGGACAGCGGCTTCAAAGGTTATGAAAGCCAACAAAACTTTGACTTCCAACTATTTCCAAGAAGTCCTATTCTGTGAAGCAGCCCATGTTATGTTGAGATCAATCGAGTACGAATAGAGATATTGAATTGACTATCGTACAAAAGTGATTGTCTAAAGAGCAAAGAGAGAAAAAGACAGGCAAATATATATGGGAAAGAAGCGGGCATACTCGGCGAAGCCGAGTATCACATCCGGAGACCGATGCCGATCATCACTGCCGGGGCTAGACCTACTCTTCAGCATGGGGGCTGCAAGCCATCGAGCCAAATCCCGTGCCAACATGTTATACCGCATTTCAGCAATGAGGTAGAATCGACAACGGGAGAGCTGGTAAGCAATGGTTTCCTTTTATCTCTTAGTACTTACTCCTCATTGCATTAGTCTGATGCAAAAGTATATTTTTGGAGGCTTCTCCATATGTTTGCCCCCGATCTTGGAACCCTTGTCCAGGGGCCAAACATTGATCAGCCCTATAATGGACTTCTACTCTCGATTGAGCTTCATAGACGGTTTGGAATTTTGCAGCTTTGGTTCGAAGCAACTGACGTAAGCCAAATTCCAAGCATCCAAACGAAGGTACTAACGGACTTGATAACGACTAGCAAGATAATACCTATATGTTGAGACAATCAAAACGATCATTCCCACTTCTAGGCAGTGCGGGGGACGCTTTGAACAAGAGGATTATTTTCAAGAACCATGATGAGAAAGCGGACCACCTCCTCCCTCACCCGCCCCTGCTTAAAGTCCACGCTGCACTTGCTCAAATGCTTGAAGCAAGCGGTGCTGCATTGTATCTCGAAAATCTTCTAGACGAACGAGAAGAAATGAGAGTGATTGCGGCTGATGGGTCGACCGACCTGAATTCCATCTTGGGTTCCCGAGGTCTTGTGGAGGCTCTGGTTTAGTGGAGGAGTGACATGGGGGGTTTCTTAGACGTACATACGTGTACATTACTATCTACAAGAAGCCTTTTTTTCCTTTGGAACTTTTCTCCTACCTAGTCTCTCGTGGTGTTCCGACTGATCATTCATGAACACGGGTCCATTTCTTATGAGTGCGAAGTCCCTTAAAGTTTTATACCCAGGAACTTCACCTAAACATCTCACGATTTACCTTTCATCTTGTGCTTTCAACAAGGAATCTAGAACGATACAACGAGATGTAGAACTGGATTGAGAGGGAGGACGGGCTGAAAAAAAGAAACGAGGATGCGAAGAAGCCTAAGTAGGCACTGCAGGAGCAGGCTGTGTGCTCGGCTGTTCACAGTGATAATCTATTGGTGTCTTGGGGCAAGAAGAGGAACTCGATGGTGATTGGAATGAGACCGAAGGAGATCAGGATGCGGAAGATAGGACGATGGTGCGGATGGTGAGGATGGCAGTACTGTGGGGTACCAGGAGGATCAAAGGCTTACGCAACAACAAAGAAAGCTACGGTAATTAACAAACTCCGGCAGATGCGGAGGAAATCTCGAAGCGAAGATGAGGATTGTTACGGCGATAATACAATTAGCATAAAACCATACGAGATATATTTCATTAGGTGCTCGTGATGACATAAATAAATATATTCTCGCTAGAAACGATAAGATAGAAATAGGGGATATATCATCTTCAACGGTCGTTGTTACGCGGCAAAGGTTTACAAGACAGGTTATCAAGTTACCAGAGAATTGAGTCCATATTGCCTAGGGAACAGCAGTCTGGACTACAGCAGGCGATTTGCTCCTTTTAATAGTCTTTGCACGCTTCGAGGTCATATCAAGGAGGAGCACACCAATTCAGAAATTCTTGCGCGCACTTGTCCTCATCCGTTATGTCAAGATATGTTTTCCGAGGATTCGCATGGCATCACCCTACATGTGAAGCGAAAGCGGACTATTGCCGAACCACACGCGTCACAAAGAGCAAAGCATTCTGAGCAGGATAGCACAGCGAGAGGCAGTCCCGACGATGAGTGACAGTGTAGTTGCTTGTTGTTACGGCTGCTAATTGTTTAAAGGGTTCATTGGGTAGGTGCTGATGGAATTCGATAAGGGTGGGGTTGGAAATCTATTCTTAGGTGTGGCCATACGATCTATAATGTAGCTTTTATTATTAGTTTAGATGCTTTCACAATTCTGCAGCGGCCCGGGCCGCAATTCACAAGCCCTTCTTGACCTGACAAAGGAAACAAGCAAATTTGTGACCCCGTGTATCGCCGATAGATACATCGCCGAACTCCGGGACCCCTTGAATGACCGCGGTACACTGATACATACGTGCCTTCTCAGCCTTGCAACTGGTATAAGGTAAGTGAATAATCCCTTAACACAGTTCTTAGACGGCTGTACGTTTCTCACTGACAAGGCAGTTGGGATAGCGGCGCAGGATTGAATCAAACTGTTCTAAACAATGCCGCCCTCCGTACCCGCAGAATGGTGCGTTTGTCTCCAATCATTACCTACAACGCAGCACCGAATGGTTCTTTCTTGCCGTTGTGTTCCTGTCGTACTGTCCTTGAGAACAGGAAGATTTAATATGGAGCGCAATTTGGGCCGATGGTAATATTTATATGTAGCCCAAATTTTGCAGGTATTTACGGCAGACAGGCACAAAGTTATAAATGAACTTTGAACAATCGATGAGGCGTATAGGTGGAATGAACTCATAGGTGCAAACTGACGCTGATCCGAGTGTCGAATCTAGTGAGGTCGCCTTCTGCACTGAGGGACGGAATGGAATGGGATGGAGCACTGGCCCATCCTTGTCTCGAGCCCAGACAGAAAATGGAGGTTTAGTGTACGTAGTGGAGTATGGATTACTTAGGCTTAACGTGGTCATGTAGACGGGATACTAGACGGTCAGAAGTAGATCCTCTCTGTCGGAAGCTCTATCGATTTGGGGGCCGGAGTATCCCGTGGCAGGCTAACCGTATTAGGAGAGGCGCAATCGAATGGTTGGAGCTTATCATTGCATGTCTCAACGGCTCCGATCCTTTACTCCCGACTATCATTGGGACTTCGCTTATCGATAGTCAACCAGAGCCGCACTATATTTCGCTGCGCCACGTCCCTCTTCAAGTTGGCAAACTTTGTCCCTTGTCGTTTTTGCGTTGCCACTTACGGACTCGCACTGCTTACTGGCAAAGCCATACAGGTTACGGAACATTCGCCCTTTTGCTCTTCCCTCGACCTACTGTATCGTTATCGAAATGCTTCGCTCCACACGTTGCCTGCCTATTGGCATGCGCCTCGCTTTCTGCTCTACTCTTTACCTCGGGAAGCCTCGTGTCGCCATGTACAAACGCATTCCGTTGTCGAGCAATTTCGAGACTTTGCACTGTTCGACGCATGAGTGGACATCCTCTCCCGAACAACAGTAAGACGTTGCGTTGGCTCATGAAGGCAGGCAGGTAAGATATTTACGGAGTCTAAGAGTACAGGGGAATTTCTATCTTTAAAGTTGCCATTGCCGTAATCAGCACCGGCAGTTTCTTTGAAGTCATATACACTTATTGGTTCAACTCTCGTCGAGAGCTAACGATCTACGCTGCCCTCCAGAAAGGACACATATTGGCACTTACAGATCTTATTGAACGCACTGGAGCTAAGACGGAGGTGAAGGAAGCTATCTTATCCTTTCTTACCACGTACGATGTCATAGTAGGCAACTATGGCACCGGCAAGTCGACACTAGTGGAGGAGGTCGCAAGCGAGACCCTTGGAGTTATCTACATCATGATTCCGGCAAATTCTCCTAGTGATCTCTATTCTGCCATTGGTCAATGCTTCGCGAAGGCACTCAACTGGGACAGTCCCATCACTTCGTGGATGGCGGCGCTTTTGAGAAAACTTATTCATGTCTCTCATGCCGAAAAGGAAATTGGTATTATGCAGTCGTGTTTGATAACGTTAACATTCTCGCCCGGGACGATCCAGTCCGACTGCGAGGCTTCCAAGAGCTCGCAAAGTTGACCGCGGACAAAGGTCTCTTTAAGGTGATATTTGTCTGTTCAAGTGGAGTTGCGCTATTCAAAATGCGGGGTGAGATACCTTTCCTTGTTGCTAAGTTCAATTGATTGATGTGATGCAGCAAACTCCGTATGGTCACGTGCCACAGGCCGCTGTCGAGTTGGAGACTTCACACCCGAGGAAGCGATGGAATACTTGACCATCAAACGTGGCATAGAACCTACTCTTGCTAGGAAGATTGTAGACCATTGCGGCCACCGCATTTATACCTTGAAAGAGGTATGCGATGCTCTAAGCAGGGAAACCGGTTTCGAAGGTGGGTTTCAAGCCTTTCTGTCTATTACACCGTACTCTACCCCTTTAACTCAGACTTACTCGCCCATTTGAGGACACGATCATGGAAGCAGTTTGACTATGCCGCATACGCGATTGATCATAACTGTGCCACAAGGATTACTGCTTATATCCTTGAACGTGGTCCTCTCAGTGAAACAGAGTACCGGAAACTTTGTAACGACTTTGAAAAAGCAACCTCTTCCTTTCGAACAATGTCTTCGTCGTTAATAACGATGGTAGAATCTCGTTCGAGAACAAGGTGGCTGAAGCCGGAATCAGAAGTGGCCTTTTGTGGTTTAGTACCAGCTTTGGGCTCTAGGTGCAGTTATCTAAAAAGGTTAGCATCTTGGTGCTCTTGAGTTGGTGTTTCCCTCTCTAGCCGAATTGCAAAATGGGATGTAAAAAAGCATTGGTTAGATAGAACGTTCTTGTGGAGTTTGTCGTTGGAGTGGTCCCGCTACCCCGAGAATTGAATTCACATGTGTCTTGGATCGTGGCCAGCAGTAGTGCTTCAAAGTGTATCAGCATGTAGAGTACACATCACTGCTGAGCTGAGCGAGAACAAGAGGTTAGAACCAGTTAGAACGATGGAGAGTTGTGACTTGCCGGGAATAAGGGCGTGTTGCGATGAAGATGAGGTGGTATTGTTGCTCTCTTGTTGTTTACCTTTCACCGTTATGAACCAACATGTCCTACTCTACCGCATTTCTCACTATAGCACTGACTGTATTCTCCGAAACTTTTTTCACACTGCACTCAATACTCTTTACTCTCCACCGAGTCCTGCCATTTCTCCACATAGTCCTGCCATAGTCTGAAGCATATGGTTGCAATAGCTGTTTTCCCAGAGATTTGTACAATTGTTTCACGCATTCTCAATTCAGTCTGGATGCCCAAACCATTCGTCGTTGAAATACTTCAGCTTCATATCAGGGTGAAGAGCTACCGCTGCGTGCATGGCTGGCTGCATATCTGTCATAGTATAATATCGATCCAGCAATCCCCATGCCAAGTTGAAGGAATGTCATCTACAATAAACTCATTCAGATGGTGGGTTTTTGGTACTTAAGCCTCATCAGGAAAAATGAATTTGCGCTCGAGCGGAGCGTGCGCTCAGGCGAGGATTTTCGGCTCATCCTGCGCTCAGACTTATTTGTGTTGCTCAGACTAATTCGTCTCGTTTACATTTGTACTCGATTTTGTAGTTCCAATTTCGTGGTCATGAAGCATTTGTTGAACGATAATATGGTATCTGTTCTCTAACTATTTATGACATCTATCTTCTAACTATCTATGTCTATCTATGTGTACATCTGGGCTGATGGGAGACGGCACTAACATGCACTTAAAGACGGTGCTCAAGCACACTTGGAGACAGTGATTAAGCGTACGTACAGGTGGTGATCGAGTGCACATGGAAGTGGTATTCGGGTGCACTTAGACTCGGTGATCAAGCGCTCTCAGAGGTACAATTAGAGGTGCACCTGGAGGCGGTGATCAAGCCCACCTGGGGGTGACTTGGAGGCACTCTTAAGTGTACCTCCAAGTGCACCCAAGCACCGTGCACCTGAGTGCTGTCTTGAAGTGCGCCTCCGTGCGCTTCCAAAGGCACCTGAGCATAGACATCATCATATGCCATGAGAATTCCAACTCAGCGCGTTTCGAGGCTTTCGCTGTGGCTTATTTCGTCTTCTCCTCGCGCTCTTCTGTTTCTCTGTCTTGCGTGCGGCTGCTGGCTCTCATCGCCGGTAGTAACGTCCTCTCTGTGCCTTCATCTTAGCTTTCCTCGCTTCTCTACGCTCCTTCTCCTTCTTGCGGTATTTTTCGATAGTCGTTTCCTCAATCTCGAAAACCTTTCCATCCCGGTCTTTGTCTAGTCCAGACGTAAATGCGACTTTCATCTCGCTGGCCGGCTCGGGCTTGGCCTTACCGCCGAATGTGAGTCTGCCCAAGAGCGCTCGGTACTTCTCCATATTCTTGTCCCTATCCTCAAATTCTGGGTTGGAATCGGAGGCAAGTAAGCCCTGAGCTCGGTCTCTTCAATGTCACGTTGAGAGAAGGCTTTCTTTGAGACTTGCTTTCGTTGTACATCAATGACAATTCACTTTCGAGTGTTAGAACGCCTGTTCCGTGTCATGAGTATCATGCTCTATCGCAAGACTGTAAGTATTCAACTTACATCAGTGATAAAATCAATCGGCACGTAGTCGGTTGGATCCGGCGTGTACTCATCGCGGGGCTTGTCGTCAAAACTCGTCTCATCAGGTATAATCTTAGATCAAAGAAGTTTGCCGTGGTCTCATACTCGGTGCCGTCGCAGTTCTCGTAGATATGTTGCGCCGTGCTCTTCGAATCGCATTCAACAACGGCATAGTAGTATCTGTTCAAATCAGTACTCCGCCATCAAGTGAACGCAAGAGCAACCCACCGTAATCGCCCCAATTGATAGTTCCTCAGCTTCGCGCTATCAAACTCTTCGCTCTTACCCTCCCTCACAATTGTCTTCTCCGTAACCTCTTCATCCTTGTTGCTCTCTTCATCCTTCGAAAATATCTCACATGGCAGCCCTCCAGTTCTTCGCGTTCCATCCGCTGCCGCCCAAATTCCCACGGGTAGACAGTAACCTTCTCAAACTTCCCTCCGCTCGGCACAAAACTCGAGCTCGCACATTGTCCCAGTCGAGATATACGCACACAAGCCGTCGGGAACCTCACTGGTCGGAACCTCTTCCTCCTCCTTACCTGCATCCCAACCCCTTCATCCATCTCTACCTCCTCTTCATCATCATCCCACTTTCAGACGACGTGTCAATCACACCTTCTCCTCTTGCTGGATCAAAACGTACCCCCAACCCTCCATTTCCTCCTCTTCATTAGAAGCAAGTTTGTAGAAACGAGACAACTCGGCTTGAAGGTTCCTGGGGTGGCTTCCGGCCATAGCGATCGATGCGCGATGCCTTTGAGGAAAACTTGGGGTCTCTGAGGACACTGCGGAAGCGGGAGTCGATGGTCAGAGAGGTGTCCTGTCGCTTTGGAGGCGTGAAGCGCGGGTCATTGTGAATTATTGAGAACTGAGGGTCTGTGGTCACCGGCGTCGTGTCTTGATGGATCTTTGGCTTTGGGGGTTTTGTTTTGGTTTCGGCGCTATGGTGGGGTTGAGATGTATTTTTTTGAGAAATGAATTGGGTGGCCGGGTAAAGGCGGTGGTGGTAACTTCCTCCCACATTAGCCTAGCTATCACTCACTCACTGCACGCTCACCGCCTCGGCATAGTTCCACTTGTCACCCGCTGCCAGGGCACGTTTCCGGCGTGGAATACATTCTCTCCTACGGTCAAAGCGGGAGGAAGGTGCTTTAGTTAGTCTCGTACTGCTGCTGGCGCAGCAGTGCTTTACTTAAGTAGTGCTTGCCTGACTTGTCTATTTGGGTTAACGTGGGGGCGTTAGTTATCAATTATAACAATGCTCGGGTGTACTTGGAGGCGGTCTGCTAGCTTCCAAGCACCGTCTGCATGGAAGTTCGGATGATCCTGAGAGTCGCCTCATATAATTGGCAAACGGGATTCGGTCACACGCTTCGCAGCATAATGCCAGTCAATAGCTGCAGAGTGCATACTGAAGTAACTGCCACTTGCGGCCATTCATACATGCGGTCTATTGCCGGTCTCAACTTTTGCATTCTGAGATCTGCGATTCGACATTCCCTCACCTCCAAGCTCCATTCCACTATGCAGGGCTGAACCACTCTCCTGGTATTGTCATTGTCATGGTTATTCTTACCAGCATAGTGTATAGATCTCGGTGAAGGATCAAGTTGTTCGAATAGTGTTATACCTATACTGAACACATTATGCAACCTATATGCTGCCCTTATCTCCTGTTTATGTATATCTGTAGTCCAACAACGAATAGTGATATGGGTCCACCCCTTCCACCAATTCGCGACGTTTCACCACACCCTGTAGTCGTCGACACAAGAGTTCTGCTGCACAGGTTTCCACCCTTTCTCCCTCGCATCCATTAACTCTCTTGCAAATTAGACATTAACAGGGCACCTTTCTTTATGCTCTCCCATTGTCTCCGAGAACGCCAAAACAATGTCGAGTGCTACACCCCGCTTCCCCGATATCCCCTTCATTGCTGCCAGAACGTATACAAACCACTAAGCCTCAAAGATAACACGACTGCATTGGAATTGTCGAGCTGTGCTAGATAAAGCCGTTAGTCCTCAAGCCATAGTAATAGATTTAGATAGTTGGATAGCTCAGGTTTCTCATTGGTATACGTTCAGCGACACTGAGTGGATTGTCGTTTGCAAGGGCGTCTTAGAGAATCATTGGATGCGTTGGGAAAGAATGACAGTCCCTAGCACTAATTGCTCAGAGGGAATCGGACTAACTTCAGGCGACTTAAGTAGTTATCGGAGAAGCTGCTGAATGTCCGGAAGCTGTCGACAAATGGCACGAGAGTAATAGAGATCTATTTGTGTATGTAGGATAGAGAGAATAAAGAAACACCTAAGTCGATACTAATTTGAGATAGCTATAAGAAATTATGTGACACGGTATATCTCCTTGAGTTCGGACCTCACAAAGTTTTAAGCTTCCTGAATTCATTGTTAGCGAATGATTCAACAACCTGGTGGGATGTCAAACCGCCGATTAGCGAAATTATTGAAACAGGCATTCGGCTGTTTCATCATACTCCACATACTTAAGTACTAAGTACTCTACTTAAGTAAGTATGCAGATAAGACATGGGTTGAATGAAAATTGTACGTATGTACTAACCCCACCTTACGCCGCAGTACAAATATTGCTTTTTATTATGGTGGTAGTGTCTCTGGCTATAGAAGAATCCTGTACCCCGCCATTCTCTTCCAAACTACAACAGCTTCGATATCCTCCCGACAAGCAGAGCGCTTTAGGTTTATCCAGAGTTGCAAGTCCTTCTCTTTCGGCCTGACTGACACAACTATCGAGTACATCTAGCAGTCACCATACTATCGATAGGCACGACTGGGCACTAGCTGGAGTTCAATCACGATTAACTGTAGCATCCTCATACCATGGACCACCGCCGTCACTACGAAGATGCTATGCACAATGAGATTAAGGACTCGACTCTCCATGGCGGGCAAACGTTTAACTATTGCAGGTGGGTCTCTTCTAAACCAGCACAATGTGAGGACGGTTTGCTGACCTTGTTCTATTGGCTAGAGATGGCACTCTGTCTAGGGAAGAACTGCGACGGAGATATGATGAGATATCAAAATCACGTAAGTGACAAAACTGGACCGAGAGGATGTTAACTTTAATTTCTTAATGAATGTCATCAAAATAGCTAACTACCCGCTCATGCCAGTTGAACCGCAGACAGAAAAGAGTACGTTCTTAGGCCTGCTGCCTATGACCGACCAGGGCGAGCATATTTCCAAGACTGCGTCACTTCATCGCAATGACCCGAAGTTGTACTGGATCTTCAAGGACATTGGCTTTAAGGATTGGGAAACAGAAGATAACCCACAAGTGCTATGGCTGTTTGGACCACCCGACCGCGGAATGGCTGATGCTTCGTTGCATCTAGCAAGGGAAAGAACCTCACGAACAGAGAAAGGTCTTGTGTTCTACTTTTTCTGCTCGACTATGGAAAGAGAGAGCTCGGTTTCTACCACCTTCACTTATTCCTTTCTCCGCCACATTCTCAACGGTTCGGGAGATTACCAGGCAAAATTGATCACCACTACCTTCCTTAAAAGCCTTCTGCTCGAGATTTTTCGCCGCGAACCGTCCCGTTTTGAGGAGAAAGATACTCCAGGAACAACAGTGAAGAAGATTCTCGATGCTTCAAATGGTGAACTTCTGGAAGCTTTAACAGAGGCAGTTTTCGACATCAAAGACATCCAAGAGGCATCAATTATTATCGATAGAGTCGATAAACTTGGGAAAGAGGGGGCTTACTTTCTTAAAAGGTTTTGCGAGCATATCATGAAAACAACCCCAAAGTTCAAAGTGCTACTCACATGCTCGTCGGACTCCAATATGAGGGGGATAGTTGACGGCATGCCATATATTGAATATGACAAGGAGCGAAAGGGTTTGGGCGTACCCTATTCCTAGTTGTGGGTCTAGCTAATTCGCTAGTGCAGAGTGTATTCATTCTCTTCATTTTGATGATACACGTTACGACAAGATTTCAAAGGAACATAGCGGTTCCTTAGAATGGCTCCGGGCGCATAAGCAATACAAAGTATGGTCAACGTCAAAACGCTCTAGCCTTCTATACATTGAAGGGAAGCCAGGTAGTGGAAAAAGTACCCTCACGAAATATTTCTTTGAGCACCTGGCGGAAAAGGACCCAAACACAAATTCAAGGATCAGAGTCCACTACTTTTACACTGACCGGGGAACCCGACTTGAACGTACTCACGAGAATATGCTGCGGACAATCCTCTCGGGAATCCTGGAGCAGGACGAAACAGCTTTCTATCATTTTCAGGCTCGATTTCGGGAGACTCAGCGTCGCAAAGAGCGCAGCTGGTCTTATAACTCTTTGAAGGAGGTTCTGTTGTCGTTCAAAAACCACCCTACGACGCAACTTTGTCTTATTCTTGATGCTATGGATGAATCCGAGGAAAGTGACAGACGGGAGATCATAGAATTGCTATGTCAACTTTGTTCAGAGGGAAACTCTTGCAATATAAAGGTATTTCTAGCAAGTCGGCCGGTTACCGAGCTCAGACACCGCATTCAAAAACACCATCGTGTTATAATACTACAAGAAGAGAATGGACGGGACATTTATAAACTTGTGAATGATTTCCTCAGACTAAAGCTCAAGCTATCCGGCGATACCCTTGGCCAAGCCACGGAATATATCAGTACCCACGCTCAAGGCGTATTCGTATGGGTAGATTTGGTTCAGAAAGAACTACTCGACTATGTCGAAAGAGGTGGCAATAAAGTGGGCATCCTTCGTGTACTGGAGGACATTCCTTATGAGGAGCTTAATGATTTTTACAGCATTATGCTTAAGAGGATAGGGACGCGTCGCGATCGGGATATCCAGGATACAGTGAAGATTTTCCGGTTCGTTCTATTCGCACGCCGTCCCCTGACAGTGATAGAACTGTACAACACTCTTGCTATCCCTGAAAACTCTCGTCCCCGCTTCTTACCTTGTGATAATGCATTTCAAAGTAACACAGCGGAAATGGAGAAGGGGATTGTGTACTATGGAGGCAACTTTCTAGAGACGAAAGGTCTTAAAGGTACCTCCCTTGATACAAGAAACACGACCATCCCGTAACTTATTATTGTATTGCAGATAAAACTGTTCAAGTAATACACCAAACTGTTCGAGAGTTCTTTCTGCACTCCAAACACAATGAACTTGAAGGACTCTCCCAGTTCATGATGAGCGGTCTAAGTGGTCAGAAAGCTGCCCACATAACCATTACCACAACTTGTATTCGATATCTGGAGTTTTGCTTCCTAAACCCATCGATCCCAGACATCCCCCAGAATATCGACGCTTGGGCTTCCGAACATTTTAAAGCCTATGTCAAATATCTCGACAAATGGCCATTCATCAACTACACGCTTGAAAACCTCAAAGAACACCTAGATGGTTGTGATCAAGAGAAAGATACTTCACAGCTCGTTTCCACTCTTATCAAACAACTGACCAACAATCTATCCTCCCGTTTTTTGGGAAACTGGATAGCTTCTCACCTCGGACACACCGACCTAATTTGTACCGATCGAATGATCGATTCGGACTTTAGGTATGAATCCCACAAAGCCACAGAAAAAAGCCCGACTATACCGAATCACTAATGCTGTTGAGAAACCGGAGGTCTACTCACCTTGGACAAATCAGCCCAACTAGTACTCATCGAATAATTTATGAAACTAGACCTTCCAGCGGAGAAGCAGAAGTGGAATTCCAATCTGCAACTCTTAATGCCGCAGAAAGCATTGGGTTATCTCGAGTGACTAATGCATTACTGCTAACTTGTGATTCCCAGAGGGAAACAATTTTACTTATTTCTGCAGGGAAAGGCCATGAGGCTACAGTGCGATTGTTGCTTGGCGTAGGTGTTGACAAGGAGGCCCAGGACAACTCTGGGCAACGAGCTTTGCACCATGCTGCAAAGAATGGACACGAGACTATTGCTGAATTACTGCTCCAAAAAGGGGCCGAGAGAAATGTGAGGGACAGACAGGGGCAGACGCCGCTACGCCTGGCGATTTTGAAGTCGTAAGTTCCTCAGCTTTTGATCATATAATGCCATCGCGGTGGGTGTCTAACATTGCGTTCATTGAATAGTCCGTGAGTTTTCCTAGACTGTTGCCCGTCAAATAATGCATGACAAATCAGAAAATTGATTGCTTCGTTTAACAGCCTGTAAGTTTCTGCCAGATTTTCGAGATGTCAAGAAATTGCATGACTAACCTGGTTGAATTCAATAGTGAGTAAGCTACGAGTTAAATTTGGCTTTCAAGTTTGATGCGAAGAGATGGCTAACCACGGCTTGAACTAAATTGGGTAGCAAGTGAGTTACCGCTGGAGTGTTTTCTACTATGGTGTCCATTAGCTAACCAGACTTCCATTACTTTGTCCCACAGCCGGTGAGTTTTGCATCAACACCATAATAGTCTATAGACGGCTTTTGGTCGCTGCTGGGCTACCGTAAAACCCCTACCAAGCCGTCTGACAGACTACCACCATAATGCAGCTAATCTAAATATAACGACCCGAGTAAATAGCGGGTGCGTTTCACCGAAGCTAACCTGTAACTGGCCGCCTACTGCTAATCAGAGCCCCTAATCAATGGGTTGATGTCATAGTCGGTGAGTTTCTCCATCATCAGATCCTGCCGCGAAGATGCACAGTTAGCTGATGATCAATGACTGAGCTGATATAGCCGGTAAATTTCTTCAGTTATGTAATGTCAGGGCCATGAATCACTGACCGTAGCTCTCTGGATTAATTGATAGAATGTTGGTTCTTCCTAGTTGCGCTATATTGAGAAAGTGCACAGCTAACCTTAGCCCGGTATATTCGTTCCTTGAATTGAATTCCACAGTTAGTGAGTTTCCCTTGATCCTTCTCTCCTAGTAATACGTATCTATCTTTCGACTAAATCCGATAGTGAGTAAGCATAATATTCTGAGAATTTCTTAAAGCGACACGGATTTCTAATCTAGAGCAATGGCTTGATTCAATAGCTAGTGAGTTTCTCTCTGAATATTCCAGTCTACAAGGCGCGTTGCTAACTTGAGATTGAATCAATAGCAAGTGAGTATTGCTGGAATGGTTGCCTGTGTAATAATGATTGGCTAACTAGTGACCTATGGCTCGACACCATAGCGAGTGAGTTCTTTTCATTGTGGTAATGAGTTGTTAATCTTAGTTGGATGGCATTTTCAATAGATAGTGAGTTACTCCAATACAACGGGTAGTGACCGAATACTAAATAGACCCGGACGGGTCAATCGGATAGCAAGTAGGTTCTCCCAACCCGTTCTAGCTGTAACGACGTGTGCTAATACGAGCTTGATGGCCGATTATATAGATTGTGAGTTTCTCTTAGATTATGTAATATCTTGACGATTTCTCGCTAACCGTATCCATATGGCACCTTCGAAAAGAATGTGAACTCCGCACATCTTCGCCTATCGTGGCAATAACTGGCTTATCTAGGTTCAATCATTCGACTCTTCAGGGGGTAAGATTCTCTAGCTTGATTCTCTATTCAGATGAAGTGGAGATAACCTGAGGTGCACAACTTAATTCAATAGCGAGTGCGTTCTTCCCACTCTCCACCGCATTGATGCTTGGCTAACCTAAAAACAATGGCTTAGCCAGTCAGTTATTCCCCCACTGACCCGGTTGTGATGATAAACGACTAATGGCAATTAAATGGCTGTATGGCGTAGACGGTGAGTTTCTACATGCTGCACGTCTGTGGTGAGAATGTATAACTAAGTAGAGTCTGATTGGCCCATGCAATAGCAAGTTAGTTATGCCTAGCACCCTAAGTGGCGAACGTTTCAAATTGAGACTGATGAATGAATTCGTTAGGGTGTGAGTTCTCAATTATTCTGGGCAAGGTAATACATGATTGACATAGTTCCGGTGGATTCATTCGACAGCGAGTAAGTTCCAGTCCTTCCTGCTGCATATTCATGGCTAACCGACTTGCTTGTATAGCGAGTAAGTACTTGGCCCCGGGGTTCACTATTGCCATATTTTTTGGCTGATGGCTCCATTGATCAGCATGTAAATTTCTCTCAAATTCTGCATGATACATCACTAAAAACTGGGATAAATGGTTTGATCCATCAGTGTGTAAGTTTTCTCGGAAGATCTCTTGATAGATTCTAAGGTTGAAGGAGGACTAACGTGAAGCTGAGCGCTTAATCTCACAGCTAGTGAGTTACTCCGAGTAATTTGATGGCTGCAATGACGATGATGGGTAGCTAACCGAGCCCGATGGCTTGATCCCACAGCTTGTGAGTTCCTCCAGGATGTTTGATGGCTGCAATGATGATGATGATGGTGATGATGATGAGTGGCTAACCTGAGCCCGATGGCTTGATCCCACAGCCTGTGAGTTCCTCTAGGATGTTTAATGACTGCCATGACGATGGGTGGCTAACCTGAGCCCGATGGCTTGATCCCACAGCGAGTGAGTTCCTCTAGGATGTTTGATGGCTGCAATGATGATGATGATGGTGATGATGATGAGTGGCTAACCTGAGCCCGATGGCTTGATCCCACAGCCTGTGAGTTCCTCTAGGATGTTTGATGACTGCCATGACGATGGATGGCTAACCTGAGCCCGATGGCTTGATCCCACAGCGAGTGAGTTCCTCCAGGATGTTTGATGACTGCCATGACGATGGGTGGCTAACCTGAGCCCGATGGCTTGATCCCACAGCTTGTGAGTTCCTCCAGGATGTTTGATGACTGCCATAACGATGGGTGGCTAACCTGAGCCCGATGGCTTGATCCCACAGCGAGTGAGTTCCTCCAGGATGTTTGATGACTGCCATGACGATGGGTGGCTAACCTGAGCCCGATGGCTTGATCCCACAGCCAGTGAGTTCCTCTAGGATGTTTGATGACTGCCATGACGATGGGTGGCTAACCTGAGCCCGATGGCTTGATCCCACAGCCTGTGAGTTCCTCTAGGATGTTTGATGACTGCCATGACGATGGGTGGCTAACCTGAGCCCGATGGCTTGATCCCACAGCTAGTGAGTTCCTCCAGGATGTTTGATGACTGCCATAACGATGGGTGGCTAACCTGAGCCCGATGGCTTGATCCCACAGCCTGTGAGTTCCTCCAGGATGTTTGATGACTGCCATAACGATGGGTGGCTAACCTGAGCCCGATGGCTTGATCCCACAGCGGGTGAGTTCCTCCAGGATGTTTGATGACTGCCATGACGATGGGTGGCTAACCTGAGCCCGATGGCTTGATCCCACAGCGGGTGAGTTCCTCCAGGATGTTTGATGACTGCCATGACGATGGATGGCTAACCTGAGCCCGATGGCTTGATCCCACAGCGAGTGAGTTCCTCTAGGATGTTTGATGACTGCCATGACGATGGATGGCTAACCTGAGCCCGATGGCTTGATCCCACAGCTAGTGAGTTCCTCCAGGATGTTTGATGACTGCCATGACGATGGGTGGCTAACCTGAGCCCGATGGCTTGATCCCACAGCTTGTGAGTTCCTCCGGGCTGTTTGATGACTGCCATGACGATGGGTGTGCCATGACGATGGGTGGTTAATTTGAGCCCGATGGCTTGTTCCCACAGCGAGTGAGTTCCTCCGGGATGTTTGATGGCTGCAATGACGATGATGATGGGTGGCTAACTGGAGCCCGATGGCTTGATCACACAGCCTGTAAGTTACTCCCCGATATTTGATGGTTTCTAGGTGATGCTTGGCTAACATGAGCCTGATGATCTGACGCAATAGCCTGTGAGTTCTTTCTTGGACGTCTTTTTCTTGTAGCCATGGTTTATTCGAGCCTACTGACTCTATTGGTCAGGCCGTGAGTTCTTTCGTGTGATGTGATTATATGCAGTAATTGAAAGGACTGCTTTTGTTTAGAAACCTGTGAGTAGCCAGTTAGATTATCACAGGAACTACTTGTACTGGCTAACTTATGGTGACTGCTCGGTAGTGTGAGAGTTGTATACACAACACAAAAACTTTAGCGAGACTATAGTGAATTTTTAGTTTGGTATTGGCTTCCTGTAACCATAACCTACGATTGTTCCTAACACCGGCCAGTGAGCTTCATTTGAGAGATTTGGATGTCTGCTGAGTGGGGGCTCGAATGGTGTTGATTATTATTGGTGGGGGTGCTTTGGGTGGATTAAGTGAAATATATGAAGTTTGTGTTTCCAGTCTACGTAGCTATCTACAAAAAACTGTCAAATGACTTAAGAAAAATCATGGTCTCGGAATTCCGAGACTGGAAAATCAAAACCTAACACTAAACCTATTTGGACCGAATATTTTAGCAAACCCTTTTCTACTTTAGCGGGAGAGTTCTATTTCAGGTAAGGCTCATATGAGGCCGGTTGACGTCTGTTAGCCTCAAATGCAGGTGAGTGAGATGTCATGTTGATTTGAGGATATTTGTTAGCTCATGGTAGCCTCTCAAACTTTATGATTATCCTGCCACTGTCTCACACAAATCATTCAGGCAGATTTGACACCATTGCAACAGACTGCAATGGTGACAGTTGAGACACACTGTCCTTAGTTAAAATTCTCATGCTACAGTATCTAGGCAGGTAGGAGACCCCAAGTATTCTTACAATCAGGATTTCAGAGATTCCTGTGCAATGCTGCGAAAATCTAAACTCATTACCTTCGCAGCCAAATACAACATCGCAGAGCAGGTATTCTGCAATGGGGCTGTCACTTCTCGGGGTTACTTTTAGCTCTACAATTATTTCCACTGCTCCCCTGGTTTAGAACGCACATATGTGCGTGGGGTAGTGCGTGGCAGCGGTAATGCTGGTACTCGATTTTTTAGTTTCAATTTCATGATCACGAAACATTTATAGGCGATAATATGGCATCTATTTTCCAACTATCTATCGTACTTAGAGATAGTGCTCAGGTGCACCGTGCACCTAATAGCCATCTCCAAATGCACCCGAGTATCGTCTCTAAGTGCACCTTCAAGTACATCTAAGTGCAGTCTTCAAGTACACCCAAGCACTGTCTCCAAGTGTACGTCCAAGTGCACACAGACACTGCAAAGTGTACTTCATGCATCCCTTTGTCATGGCTGCATATACATATATACCAAGGGCATCCAGTGACACAAAATACGTAGCCACGATATACGGTAAGTGTCCAGAGTTTTATAGCTCGTGTAAGATGTGAAACTAAACCGCACGGAGCAGACTTAGTTATACATCCTACATGAGCTACTAGTACGTGAGCTACGTGGAAATTCAGTCGAGTGAGGCTGAAACAAAATAGAATTACTCTAGATATTTTCAAAATATTTTGAACAGATACGCAAAGGCCCCTTCCATGGTTTGTTGGCAAATGTTTATTTCCGTAAAGCTGTAGCTAATTTGCATTTAGTTTTGCTGCTAATTTAGATAGCATAAGTACCGGTATCAAGTATGTCAGAGATATTGTTTTCACGTGATTTGTGTGTGAATGGAACTTTTGCGTACGCTTTTCAGGAATTTAGCATAAAGTAGGAATCATACCACTAGGCCAATTAGGTGGTATTGTCCTTAAGTTTTGTTTCGGATTTTAAGTTTTGGGGCGCAGCAGGTTGGCAGTTGATCCGATTAAAGATATCGGCTGGTCAATTTAAAACCGCCAGGCCTCTCCACTTTCCATACACATCACTACCCTTCCTCTATCTCTTTCCACCTACTCAGGCTATGGCACATCCCACGCCTAACAGACCCCTCCCCCCGGTTCGTCTCCTCACCCATGGGGTGTCCAGCCTTACAGTTCGTCATCTAGCCAGCGGTGAAATCATTATGCTCCGCTTACCACTTCAGATTCTCGGCCCTGGATCTTTTATCTCACCCTCAGCAATCACTGGTTCCACCAATAATAACTACCATCCCTGTATCGTCTTGAAATCTCATATGACCGGGAATAGTTGGATTCTTGATCTTTTCATCTGTTGTTCCTTCACCCAATTGTCTGATCCTGTCACCTTTATCGCTAGTTTGACGCAGGAGCAGAGAAAGCAGTTTATTCCGTTGCCATGGACCCCTGCTCTTGATACTCCAACTGAGTTTGGTGCTCCTCTTTCAATTCTAGGCTACTATCCGAGGAAGTAAACTTGGGTCACGACTGAGATCATCAAGGTTAATATGGGTGACAATGCGCCGGTGAGCTTTGTCGAGATCACCTATGCAAGCGTATACTGATTATTATTATCGCACTAGTATAAGGCTTTGACCCTCCAGCCATCATTATGGGACAAGATTTCCCGGGATACTCTTGGAGCCGGTCTCGAGACGCCTCTAGCAGTTTAATGCCCAAAGCTCCAAAGCCTTAGACGAAATGAGGGTTCTGGCGCAAAGGTAACACGGCAGAATGAACTCGGTCAGATGCTTTTGGCTGACAAACCGCCATGAGCCATCATTCACGGAGTCCCGGGATACCTTGCCCCGTAGTTGCAGAAGTCTCGTCCTGCCCGGTATATCTCGTCCCGTGCGGCCGTGCCAAACACTATGCTATTCCATCTGTACGACTAAATCATGGGCCATCCTCCCGTGGTATGATGGAAACGACTTTATGATAGCGGACGAACAAATTCGTCACCCATAACGACTTGACTAGGAGAGTATTTATCCCAGCTTTTGTTTCCGCAAGACGTTCGTCCGGCAAGGCATTAGATAAGTCATCTCTCTCTATCTGCTCATGACAGGATTGAGAGTTAACAGCGAATGCCGTCTCCAGTCAAGCTCCCAAGCCCGTCTCCAGCCTGCTCCCAGTCACACGAGATCCTGCATCTCCAGCCAACTCCCAGCTACCCTAGATAGACCATCTCCAAGTACATCTCCAAGTACACCTCCAAGTACACCTCCGAGTACACCTCCAAGTACACTTCCAAGTACACCTCCTGTCACCGTCTCTAAGTACACTTAGTCACCATCTATAGGAGTACTTGATCACCGTCCCCAAGTTCGCCCAATCACCGACTCTAAGTACACCTCCAATTGCATCCCAGTGCAGTCTCCAGTGACCTAAGCATTGTATCTTTAAATGCCACCGAATGCACCTTAGACTTAGATAGACTTGGTTAGAGAATAGCTATTATATATCGTCTTTGTACGATATTTTGTGTTCTCGACCTTATTTTTGGCCCCCAACCATTTCCATAATACGATTGCTTTTTTAAAAAAACTCGGACCGTCTCCGGTTCCTAGTCCCGAAACAACCGTGCGCACGGTTGACGGTTGCAACCGTTGTGAACACTAGCTTTGAGCAGGTAAAGCGTCCCTGGAACCTTGGTCTGTGTGCTCACTTTTGTTGGATTGAGAGTGAGAGCAACAAGCAGAGATGGACCGACGAGATAATGTCACTGAGAACGGGAAACGCCATCGACCATATTACCTCTGGCCGGAAGGGATGCTACCGCGGACCTAGAGGCAGCAAGGGCTCGGGGAGCGGTCGCTCGTGCAGCCAGATCAACTCTGGCTCACGCCGACTTGAAAGACTCCACCTGGCAAGCTCAGACAGCCACTACAGCATAGAGGAACGGCCATAAGGAAATGAGAGTGCGTGGGACAAGGGTGTTTTGACTGCGAAAGCGGATATGCAATTGTGGTAAATACTGCCGGCTACTTCAATGCTGTAATCAGTGGTGGTGATGAATTCTCCACTTTTACGGTTTCCGAGTGGTTCAAAGGGCTACAGACTGTCACGATTACCAAAGAAGGATTGGGTTTAGCAGGTCCCGATGGCCCTTGTTTCGATCCGCTACAGATTGGTATCCCCTATATCTTTCTGAGGAATTCGGCAGTTATTGTACATCACTCCATGGAATACCTTTTTGATATAGTAAACAAGTCAGAAGCCAACTGGAACTACCAGCATTGAGATCTGCTGAGATGCCACCATATAAAGCTAGATTCACTGCAAAGAACCAGATCTACGTTATTTTTTCCAGGTGCTTCCTTCTAGGGTTACAGTAGATACTTCTTTCTTCACATGAGCGAGAGGTTTCTTTGAGACCATGGTAAAAGATTGGCGCAGATCCCCATGCCAACATCTTCGGGATTTTTTCCGCTATCTTGAAAAAGTCCCCGGTGCCCGTCAAGGAACTAAACACTACTCGACGTCTACCGCAAGATCCTCCAAGTTGGTACCACGGCGAATGAAAAGCTCTATATCTTCGGGGCGCTAAACAGAACTTGTTGTACAGAGTGCACCAATGGCACCTTCTACAGTGATCTGGACATGCTTCGCCACCAGATGGAGCAGCATTTAAGACCGCCACAGAAGAAACAAAGGCGTGATTGTGATTAAAAGTTGCTTTGTAACATACTTGAGTGAGCTCCATGACTGAGCCAATTTTACAATTAGCATCTGTATGATGAACCATAAGGATTATTGCGCACTAATCTTGAACAGCTCTAGTCTGGTAGACATACAAACAACGCATACAGCAAAGTTCGTAAATGATCTATCTCTACGTACAAAAGGAACAGGATTTAAGGATTATAACCCCAGGAATCGATGTTGCGCACCCTCTTGCGATGCATCACTCTACCTATATCGGTCATCAGAATTTCTGCGGACAAACGATCTACTCTAGTCTCGACTGTGATAGGTGCCTTGAGTTAATACCACGCGAGCTAGGTAGGTAGCGGTCTGTATGTCGAGTAGAGGCTTAGCTTGCATGTGCATCCTTATGTGCGCTCCACTGGCACATTTGGCGGTAAGAACTACAGCCAAGAACTTGGAGGTTTGCATTATTGTGATAAGGGGCAACCGGCTTCAAGTTATCTCCTGTAGGCAATGGCTAGTTCGCTGATCTTTGTCGTGGTTTTTCAGTGGAAGTGGTGGCGACTCATAAGAACCGGTGACAAAGGCGGAAATCAAAGCGTTGTCTTCCTCAAACAACAAAGTGGGTGGGAGGTTGACTTTACCTTTAATTAAGTTGTAGGGCTGTTTAGTGTCGTGCATAAGCCTGCCGAGCTCGTTACACAGATAAGGATCCACACCACACCCACTAAATAATTGGCGTCCGTGCGTTTGGAGAAGTAGGAGGTGTTCCTACGAACCAAAATCACCATGCTTGTTACCTTGAGGATGCTATTACTCCACTTTTCGCTCAATAGAACGGTACTTGTTTACTCCATCGTAATAACCTCGCCAGTTTCTCGTAGTTCGGAAACCTACTCCTCTGCGGGATAGATAGCAGAATCTCAACCGGGAACTTATGCTCGCCTCGCCCTGCCTGGACTATCACAACAACCCGAGGGGTGGTCACGTACTTGGAACCCGCAGCCGAATCACTCGATGCCTACAGAACAGATCACCGCTATGTTTCATGTCTTGCATAGCTGATAGTATGTTCAGGTTAGTAACGACTTCGCAAGTACTCTATTTCATCACACTATAAAGTACTCAATTTTCTCTATACCCGAGACCCAGTCTCCCAAAACCAAACATATGATGACACTTTATTCTTTATCCAGTTATTTCCTAACGACAGCCTCCAGCGCCTCATCCAGAATCTTCATTCCCTCCTCAATCACACTCTCCTCAATCACCAACGGCGGCACAAACCTTAGCGTATTCGTACCAGCAGTAATGATAAGCAATCCTCTCTCTCTGCACGCCTTAACAATCTCAGTAGGATCCCTATCTAACTGTGCCCCTAAAATCAAACCCTTTCCACGAATCTCCTTGATTACCTCCGGATACTTCTCCCTCAGCGCCTCGAGGTGCTTGACGAAGCTCTTCCCTTTCTCCTCAACACCAGCAAGGAACTCAGGCTTCGAAATCCGCTCAAACACATAGTGTCCTACTCGCGACGCAAGGGGGTTTCCACCAAACGTTGTACCGTGGTCACCGGTAACAATCTTCTCAGCCACAAACTCATTAACCATTGTTGCGCCGATCGGGAAGCCGTTGCCAAGGGCTTTGGCCATAGTTAGGATGTCCGGGTGCGCTTCCTTCGGGAGCAATTGGTGGGCCCAGAGTTTTCCGGTTCGGCCGAGTCCACACTTTGCATCCGTTATCAGCGTCTTGCTCTACAAGTGGGGAAGGGGGAATGAAACAAACCTGAATCTCGTCGTAGATTAATACCGCGCCAACATCGGTACACCTCTTCCTCAACTTCGTCAAAAACTCACCACTACCAGTCCATACTCCACCCTCACCCTGAATCGGCTCGACAATAACCCCGCAAGTCTCCTCAGTAACCAGCACATCAATCCCTTCCACATCATTAAACTTCCCATACCTAAACCCCGGCACCATCGGCCCAAACGGCTTTTGATACTTCTCATTGGGGGTAGCACTCAAACTCCCCATCGTCCGTCCATGAAAACTATTCTCAAAGCTGACGATTCCCACCTTCTTCTCCCCACCCACAACCTTCCCCACCTTCCTCGCAAACTTAATCGCAGCTTCATTTGCCTCCGAGCCGGAATTACAGATGAACGCCTTGCTAGCGGTATGGAACCCTCCCATCTCAACCGTGCGTTCAACCAGAAGCTGGCTCAGCGCGCCGATCCACGGGTTGTGGTACAGATTACTGACATGGATCAGCTGCTTCGCCTGGTCGTAGATGAGGTTGCAAAGGTGCTCGTCATTGTGTCCAAGTGCGTTTACCGCAATGCCGGCGTTGAAATCAATGTATCGTCTGTTCTCAATGTCGTAGAGATAGCATCCGTCGCCTTTGGTGAATACCTGCGGAGGTCGCACGTATGTTGCCACCATGTACGGGAGGTGTTGGCTTACGAGGGCGGCGCTCTGGGAGTCGGCCGAAGGATCGAAGCCTGGGAGACGCGCTTCTTTCTGTAGTTACTTCGTGAGCAGGCGGGGCACGAAGGGTAAGATGTAGTTACTGTGAACTCGGCTTTTGCGGTAGGGGGGAGGTTGCTGGTTGATGATGCATTGCGACAGTGGGGAGAGCTAAAGTGGAGCTTTGAGGCGGAGGATGAGAAAAGCCTCTTGGATGAAAGTCGGAGGGCGGCCATTGATGGGTTTGCAGCAAAGTTTTGGAACTGAAGCTGGCTGGCGCAATTCAATTCAATGCACTATTGTCTGCAGGCAGAGGAGAAGGTGAGTCAATTGCCACGGAGAAATTTGCGTCAAGCAAGCAGGTAGAATATTTTTTTTTTCATATCACGAGATTGCATCGAGATAGCATAAGTTACTAAGATGGCGCCTATAATGACTCTTTATGGAAATAATGCGGCTGCAACTTGGCAAAATTTTTAAATTTTCAACATATACTCGTCAGGGCTTTGGGGCACTGATGTAAATGCTGACGCTGTTGCTGTTTCTGGTATGTACATCGTCCAGGTCCAAATCATTCCCCCCTCTGGGTTCGTGGGTCCTGCTGGCGAGTACGTACAAATATTACGTAAGAATTCTTGTGTGACGAAAAAGTTGTGAGCTTCCCGAACATCTCACCCCCGGACATCAATACAACTCGGGTATCCACCCTCTCCGCCGCCATGTCCACAAAAGCTCTTTCACCGGCCGCAAACCTCCTGCGGCACTCCCGGCTGATGTCAATGCCGGTGCCGGTACCTCCTCCACCGACCTTCAGTATCAATGCTCCGCCAGCCTCACCGTACCCCACCCTCCAAGCCATCACTACTTCTCGATCCTCGGCCCACCGCGGCGATTGGGGTCTCAAACGTGGCCTCCCTCTCAAGGTCTCTCAAAAGGCCATGTACGTGCGCTACAAAGACATTGACACAATCGAGCATATGACGACTTTCGAATCGGCACACGACGATGTCTACACTGTGAAGAAATGGCAGGAGATGGATATTCCGCTCATCAAGGATTCAGGATTTGGAGAATATGATCTTGAGCCGCGGTCATATTTCCAGTACAAGTCCACGGTTTTCGACGACGAGGTCAACACCGAGAGCTACAAGTGGCGCTTCAAGGGTCCGTATGTTGCGGGTATGGTGGATAAGGATTTACGTGAGTACATCAAGAAGTCGATTCTGCCGCGCAGACAGGAGTTTCACGATTATGTCGTGAAGCGGCAGAATATTGACCAGCTCCGACGCAAGTACGCGGAGACCGGCGATACGATCTCGCAGGAAGAGCTGGAAACGCAGGCGGTGGAGCTGGAGGAAAAGAAGGTCGATATCATGGCTCTGCGTGCAGACCCCTCGTATCTTGAGAAGCTCGTGATCGACTTTTTGGATATTCCCGTACAAAAGTCGCATCGAACTCACACATCGGCTGGTCTGCATTATATCCGATCCAACGCTTTTGCCTACAATGACCCCGAAGCTGGACCGCAGCAGCAGAAGAAGGAGGTTCCGGGTCGCATTATGAATCATCATGGTGCATCGGGATCCTTGGTGGGTGTTGGTGGCATCATTGGCAAGTCCGCACGACGGATAAAGAATGATGATCGATTCGTGGTCAATAAGTACCGCCCACTAAAGGGAGCTTCTATCAATGCTGGCGGTAAGATCATGCTGGATGTGGAGCAGGTTGTTCATCAACCTGACTTTTATGGCCGAACGGGGGAAACGGGAGAACACATAACCTACTGGAGGAATCTGGCGGGTGAGAAGAGGAAGACGACTTTGAGTCAACAGCGCTCGGGTTCGGCACATACAGACGATATTTTGGCTTTGTTGCAGTTAAACTGGAGCCGTAGGCAGTAGGAAAGGGAGGTGAATTTGTACAGTAGTCGGTGTGGGCCTTTTCTGTCTGTTTGACTGTCTGTCTATATTTTGTATCTTATGAAGCTAGAGGGGCGGGATGGATGGATTGCTGGCATTGGATCCATCACTCTATGTAGGCGATTGGATGCAGATTCATAGCCAGCATTCGGCTCCAGGTGATGTTACGCACGGCAATGCGGGACCGTGGCTTGGCACGGGCGGGGAGCCCAAGAAGCTCACGCAACACCTTGTCTGCGTAACAAATAGATACCCAATTCCTCACGACAGCTCCATCCACCAGCTCCACCTCCGTGCCTATCAAATCCCACAACCATGGTACGCCGCTTCTACCGACAGCTCCCATTGACGTTGTGCTAATTCCATCTCCCCTCTGCTGTAGCTGCTCCTCGAATACCACAACCTCCTCCTCAAATCCATCCTCACGGAGCGCTTCAACAGCCCCACTCACGCCTCAATCGACCAGGTCATCTCCGACTTTGACGGCGTAACCTTCCATGTCTCAACCCCCGAAACAAAAACCAAGATCCTCATCTCCATCAGCATAAAATGCTATAACGACCTGCTGCAGCACGGCGCACAAGCAGTGCTAGAGCGCGAGTACGGGGGCTACATCACCACTACCGAAGCAGGCTACGACTTTTCTCTGCTGATCGACCTAGAGAACCTCACCACCGATACTGGTCCGTCGCTCACCCACCTCTTACTCCTACCTCTTACCCCCACCTCTTACCCCCATCTCTTACTCCCACCAGCTAACATCCCACAGAAGCACGAGAGGACCTAATCCGCCGTGTGTCGCTCCTCCGCCGCAACACCATGGCCGCCCCCTTCGAAAAGGCAATCGACACTCACCACGCCCTCGCCGAAGCTGCAAAGGATATCTCACCGGAGATGGCACCTTCCGCGACACAAAGCGAGGTCATGGTGATCCGCTACCGCGATGAAGAGGCAATGTACATCCAAGCCTCCCACGACCGTGTCACCGTCATCTTTTCTACCGTCTTCCGCGAGGAAACAGACCGTATCTTTGGAAAAGTCTTCCTCTCTGAGTTTGTCGATGCCCGTCGCCGCGCAATCCAGAATGCGCCCCAGGTGCTGTACAGAAACGACCCGCCGCTCGAGATCCGTGGGGTTCCAGGCGTGGGCGATGTTCATGGTGATGTCGGGTACATCACGTTCGTGCTCTTCCCGAGGCATCTGACACGTCAGAGAAGGGAGGAGAGTATCTCTCATATACAAACTTTTAGGGATTACTTTCATTATCATATCAAGGCGGCTAAGGTGAGATTCTGTGATGGTACCAGTTGGGGAGGGATACGGTTTATGGCTAATTGGGGTAGGCATATATGCACTCTAGAATGCGCAGGAGAGTTGCCGATTTCTTGAAGGTGCTTAATCGTGCGAAGCCTGAGGCGGAAGAGGGAGAGAAGAAGGAGAGGAAGACGGCTACGGGGAGGAGCTTTCGGGTTCAGGGTTGAGGATGACACGTGCTTGGTTTGGAGGGGTGTTTTAGACAGTGTGCGTTGTATAACATCATCAACCAGTGTGGGAACGTTTATACGGCGGTTGTGGTGGGTTCTGATTCAAAAAGATATGTGAGATGAGGTGAGAGGCTACCTAAGGATATCGATAATGAGAATTGTCATTTCGACTATTTTATCGTTTGCGACATTGCTCTACGGTGATTTGAATAGTTTGTTATCATACACCACCATACGCCAAAACATGGTTCATTCCAATTCTATAAGAGATAATTGAGGAACTTGGAACCTACTCTAGAAGAAAGTATCACCGGTGGGGCCCTATTCCCCCCAGAACCCCGGATGAAGAACCCAAGGATGTAAATGGAAAAAAAATACGCAACAACCTGACAACGCCTTTTCGCAAGCCCAGACTAGAACACACGGCCAGCAGTCTGCGAGCAAGAGGACGCGGGAAAATTATATTCCCTATACCTAGTCAGGTTGCCCCAACGCAACATACCGATATATTTCTTTCATCAGCCTCGGCGCCTTACGCCCATCCATTACCAGCACCGTACGGCGTTGCTTGCCCAAAACCCCCACCAGCTCCATACGGAGTCCTTCCATCGGCCACTCCTGCACTACCTCCATACGGCGTTTCGTATCCTCCACCACCACCCATACCTCCCATGGCGTAATCTCCCTGTCCAGGGCTTCTCATGCCACTATCATCGCCCTCCTCCCGGAACGTCTTGATCACCGCTGCCAGCTTCTCCTGCAGGTATTTGATACCCTGCTGCATGATCTCGTCGGGCGGCATGGAGCCCACGCTTTCAATATCCATGAAGAACCGCTGGGGCTGCGCATCATAATTGAAAGGCTCGCCTTCAAGTGGAGGGTCCTCCCACGACGCAAACTTCGATTTCGGCCTACCCTTCGTCAGCCCTCGCCTCCCCTACCTACCTACCTCCAACACGGGGGTAACAAACCATTCGTCCTTCGCATCGATTTCATACCAGTAGTCGATATGTCTCAGTCTATTGTGTGGATCATACTCGAACCCCACCGCCGCGACGGGTGACCACTTGGCATGTTCCTTCGCGATCCCCTTCTTCGCAATACACTTCAACTTGAGCTCCTGGTTCTTCCGCAGCTTCGCAATGATACTCCCCTGACCGTCTGGGTCCGTGATGACCGGCGACCCCAGGTGCGCCCCCTCCGCCACCGCAAGATCCCGCGCGTAAACGGTCATGGGATTGTCGCTTGTGCACCGCGCGTTGAGCGTCAGTGTCACAGAACACCGCTCGCAGTACTGGTCGCACACGCAGTCGCGCGTGTAGATTAGTTTGTCGTCGATGTTGGTGCTGTCTAGTGGGACGAGACCCAGCCGGTGCGACAGGAATTCGTCGGGGATCACGGAGGTGTTGGTTTCGATTTCGACGAGGTCGATGGCTACGGGGGTTAGTGGGAGACGGAGGGAGGAGGAGGGGAAGGTACCGATGGTCGGGATCTCGCCGAGCATTACGCGTCGCCAGGAATTGGCGAAGGCTAGGTCGCAGTTGGAGAGGGCTACTTGCGCATGTTTGGAGTCCGCTTCTTTGATCGTGATTTGAGCTAGGTATGTTAGTGACGGATGTCGTGGGCGAATGCCGGGGGCTTACGGCCGCGGTCGTTGCCGTAGATTTGGTCGTATTCGTCCATGGCGGCGGCGGTTTTTGAAGGTGGGGAGGGGTAGTGGTGGTGGGTAGTTATGTGTGGTTGACGTTGGTGATGTGTGGCGGGTTGAGTTCTCCATTGAAGGTGCGGCATTAAACGAGGCTGACACTAGTTAGGGATCATTTGGCGTCACTCGCTAGAGTACAGTACTTACTAAATGCAAGTTAGCTACAACAGCGTCGAAGCTTTACGGACAGGAGGTCAGCGTACTTTATAAAGACTGAATTCCTCAAATATCTACGATGGTTCCAAGTAATTATGCGTACATTGCTTATCTTGTGTTCGCAATACTAGCCAAAGAGCATCACTGTGGAATGGCGCCCGAAGGCAGCTCGATGGCCCTCACACCTTACTCTAATCGAGGAGAACAACATAACATATCGAAAGGAAGGAAGGAAGGACTCTGAACATTATTTGCGAAGAATTACTAGCTGCCTGGATTTGTAAATTGATACTGCGTGGAAGTTGTTCACCATTCATAGTATTTGTATACAACGTCTGCACTCCCTGCTCAACGGTACTTTTGTATAATGACGTTCTTGAAGTCTCCTTTCTCGATTCCGCGATCCAGGTGAGGAAGTATATTATCTTTGCAAGTTTTGACACTAGATTTCGAATAGCTTCGTCAGGATCTTCTTCCAACTCCATTATGTGGAAGCTTGTCATTATGCCTCGAAATAATACGGACTATGTTGAGTCAGGTCTTAAAATTAATAAATCCCCAGCGCTATTTCATGCATTATCTGCTACAACCATTGATTTGAGTATTTCATACTTGTCATTACAATGTTTAGTATGCTGCTTGGCTGGGAGCCTTACTAGTAGGAGCAGGACGGCCCTTATTGCTCCAGCTGACTTAATTCTGGGATTCGGGGTATAGTATGAAATTTGAGATTGAAAACGTCTTCTACCATAAGAGCGCTACTTTGGCTACTGCTCAAACCGCCGAAGCTGATTGGGAGAGTACGGGTATGTATGCTGGCCCTCCATTCGGTAACCTCGACGAGGACCCCCAGGTCTTGTAGAGAGATATCTCGATGAGAGAGGCATTAAATCCTCCCTTGCGCTCTTCGTCCCCGATTACATTGACTTTAAAGAGACTTGAACATCAGGGGGTTTGTTTCGGCTTAACCAGGGGTTTGGGGTTTCAGTCTTTTTCATCTCCTTCCCCAGCCGACTGTAGAACATTTCTTTCACGTTCTCACGCTTTATGAAGATAGTTTCTATCACCGCGCTCTATTTCCGAAGTGCGGTAGGAGTTTAGTTAATTAGGTAGATAGTCCTATGTACAATATCACAAACAAAAAGTTTTACCTTGACATAATTCAATCAACAATCACGTTTCGAGGCCACCTCTACCTCCCACCCCCCTTCGCAGACCCTCACCAAGTACCCCCCAATCCAACCCCCCCACTTCACCTCTTGCCGCAGCCTTCCTAGTCCCTTTAAGTGCCTCCTCCACTCGGCCCTGATGCATCTGCCACACCATCAATGTATCTCTCGCAACTTCCAAACCACTTCCTTTCAGTGCCTCCACAAAAATATATTTCTCTTCCTCTTCAAATGGTAGATTCAACAACTTCAGCGCATTTACTGCCGGGTTTACGGTGATGCAATATGAAATCAACTTCTTTAGAAACGGCGCCTTCAGATACCCCGGCACTCCCGTTCGTGCATATAGGAATGCGCCTTCGGGACTCAGCTCCATCTGCGCGGTAAAGTATATTTCTACCGATTCCGATGACTCCAGCTCGGGCTGCACACAAGTCATAAATGTTGCAACCATTGAGGCGCTACCATGTTTGTACAGTGTTTTAACGATCTTTTCCGGGATGGGCGGTGTGATGGCGGGCGAAGTAAGGTGTTGTAACGCATCGTTGAGAGATAGTGTGTCGAGACAGTGTAGCGCTGTTACTAGGTCAATGAAGTTGTGGGGAAGGTGAACGCGACTGGCGAAGTCGGAAGCGGCGCGGCGAGATGGTAAGTCAAGGAGGAGGTAGTAAATTAGAGAGTGTTTTTTGAGGGAATCAAGGTGCTGTGAGGTTGTGATGAGGTTGAAAAGGGCCTTGAGGGTGGCGATCGATCTGGGTGGGTAGTGTGAAGTAACTGCGACAAGTGTTAGCAGTTGAACAGCGGAAGGGTGTGGTATCGTGTAGGCGCGCACCATCTTTGAGCTTCGCAAATGATATCAACAGGTTGTCGAAGAACAGCTCGTTATCAAGGAGAGTGCGGTTGGCCTGAATCTTGTCGACTATTATTCGTGAATAGGGGTTTTTGTTGTCTGCTGGAAATACTGTGCGGAAGTCGAGTTCTTCGGCAATGTCCATGATTGGGTACCGGTCAGTTATGATAACTGCCTAGTAGCGAAAGATGATGTGGTGAGGGGTTGTTTGTGGATGGGGTGGGTTGTTGAGGAGTGCTGTAGGTAAAGTTTGATGTTACTGAGTTGGAGAGCACTTGCATGAAAACGCGCCAAACAGACGCCAGAACCCCTGCGGCTAGAATAGCACCTCCAACATACACCCCACAACGCACGCATATCTCTAATTCTCAATCCAAGTCAATCATTCGGCCATCCACAGTAAAATTTGCAGTCTACGTTACATTTACGATTTCGAATCAGCCCCTGCCCACTAATTACTGTGCTCAGCGTAAAGGCAGGTTGCGATGACGACCGTCTGCAGGTTCTTTCAGCAAGGCAACTGCCATTACGGAAGCCAGTGCAAGTTCCTGCACCCAGGACAGCAAACAAGAGGAGGGAATGGTGGATCGGGACTTGGATCGGCGGTTACAACAGCGCAACCTAAAACTGATAAGTACGTGCGAATAGCAAGCAACAATGCAGCTGTGAAGTGTAGTCGACACGAAACGTGTTTGGCTGCTTCTGCAGTGCTACAAATGCATCCATCTCCCGTTGTGCTTCACGGCTCCTTGCTGCACCTTCTGCTTAAAGCTCATACTTCCCCACTCCTCCACCCCTGAGCCTTTTGTGTCCGATGAGCAACAATTGCTGACACGATGACAAGCTACCTCGCCGCAACCACAGAAAATCTCAGTGTAGATCTTACTGAGAAGCCCATGTGGATCCTGTCTTCCTATGGACCCGGCAAGAACCCCCCATGTCAGCTTATCGATGGTAAAGATGTTTCGTTCGAGGAAGCACGAGTGATGGCATATCAGTGTCAAGAGGAAGGGAATTTCGTGGTATATGTATGCCTAGGGCCATGTCTGGATATAGTACAGGAACTTACTCGCGCTATCCCTAGGAGCAAAAATGGATGCAACTCAATATTGAGGCCGAAAATCAGATGAGAAACATCATGGACAATCTTCCCGGTGCTATCAACTTCATGGCGAAAGCTCAGGAGAACAGGGCCAATGTCTATAGATATAAGCAGCCGAATAGCGATATTAACGATTCTTCGTCGGCATTTGCACAGGTATGTTGCCCCGATCTTGGTGTTAGCCCCAAGACACTGACTTCTGCCATGTGTAGCCTCAACAGAATGGCAACCCATTCGGGGCACCTACTCCCGCGGCTCAGCCGAATCCGTTCGGGCAGCCATCTTTCGGACAGGCAAGCCAGCCGGCGTCCGCATTTGCTACTCCTTCACCATTTGCTGCTGCTGCCCCAGCCTCGCAGCCTACACAGCCTACATTTGGACAGTCGACGTTTGGGCAGACCTCCACACCTCAGAGCGCCTTCGGCAAACCGGCGCAACCAGCCTTTGGACAACCAGCTTTTAGCCAGACATCGACTGCACAGAGCGCATTTGGAAAGCCGGCGTTCGGGCAGCCAGCCTTTGGACAGACTGCATTCGCCCAACCGCAGCAACTACAGCAGCAGCAGCAGCAGCAGCAGCAGCAGCAGCAGCAACAGCAGAGCGCATTTGGGGCTGGTAGCGCGTTTGGGGGAGCTCAGTCAAAGCCGGCCTTCGGACAGACAGCGTTCGGACAACCCACGTTCGGACAGACAGCTTCACTAGGCGCCAATGCTCCAAGTCCCTTCGTCACAGCGGCTGCGCAGGCCCAGCCACAGCCCGCCGTTAGCCCATTTGGGGGTTTCTCTCAATCACAGCAGCAAGGCGGGGTTGCAAACACAAATCCATTTGTACAACCGTCACAGACGCAAAATAATGCTTCACCATTTAGTCAAGCAAACCCCTTCCAACAATCACAACAAATACAGTCAGCAGCTACAAATCCATTTGGCCAGACCGGCTCCGTTGCTCCCCAACAACCAACTGTTACAAGCCCGTTTAACAATCCAGCTCAGCACTCGCAGCAAAGTACGCCGTCTTCATTCAGTAACGTGAATGTATTTCAGAACGCGCAGCAGCCTCAGCCTCAGCCTCAGCCACCGGCAACAGCTAGTAGCTCGAACCCGAGCGGTCAATCAGCGACACTTGGCCGAAAAGAGGGAAAATGGGATGATCCTGTGGTTGAGTACACACAACAGGAGCTTGAGGCATTTAGGGCGCCAGCGTTTACTATGGGGATGATTCCAGTTGTAGCGCCACCGAGGGAACTATGTATTTAGGCAGGCCGTAGATGTGGTGTACGTATACGTTATGCAGATAACATGAAGTAGGTATTATGATATTATTGGTGTTTTGGCATTGACCGTTTTGTTATTCTTCTAATTGAAATTCTTACAAAGCAATATCATTCCATTCGAGTGTTTCTTCCATTCTGTGTGCATTGGATGTCTGTTCTTATTTACCTCCGCCGTAGTTCTCAAATGTCATAATTTTAAGTACTTAGTGTCGGTAGTCCATCCCTAAATACCCTACGTAGAGTAACTCTGCCCTGATAATATCGAATCCATTTCCAGACACTTAGCACCCGAAATCAATACCCTGTGCTTTATTTGGGCTCTATGCTTTTCTTCTCCAAATACCCTCGTTGCAATAACGATACACGATGCATAGACGTCGCTAGTTTTACACAGATCAGCAAGTAATAACAACTTTGATGGGTGAGAGCATGTAATATTTAGTACCACTGAACTCATCCACTTCTCAGCTTTGGTTTCGGCCCTTACTCGCCCCAAACAGGGTGGATTTGATGAAGCTGTGGAGATTTGTGAAAGTGGGCTCATTCCCCCCGCTCCACCGCTGATAAGATAAGATTGTCACGTGCTGAACCCAGATATCGGCAACACAAGTATATCTCCGCCGCATGACACCGCCATGGTACCGGGAACCATGCATAAGCGAAGCCAAGACAGCTCACATGGCTGCGGCTCCATAAGACTTTTGTTTGTTGATTTACTCTATCTAGAGTATGACAGTGCCCGATTCCCCACCCTCTACCCTTAAGGCTCCGTGAGGCTCACAGTAAGGTTTAAACACCCCTCCATCCTCTTTCTCCACCACTTCTGCTCATTCCTTCATCACCTCAATTCTTGCCTTCGTTTAATCTCTTCTTACCCACACCCACTTCTCCAAGATGGCCCTCATCTCAACACTTCATACTACCTTCCATGCCATCTCCGCCCTCCGTCGCGGTTCTTGTCATGCTGCAACCTATACCACTGCCTTCTAAGCCAACTCTACCTCCGTCCTGCTATCAGTCATGCTTTGGTCTTTATCCCACAGGCTGTCGTTAATCTTAACACGCTTCTCAAATTTAAGCCCTTCAATAGCTCCATTATCCTGTGGCAGCTGACCGCGTTCCACGAATCTGCTCACGTGAGGATCGTGCCCGAGGACTCATTTAGGAGGTTCGGTGGCGAGTCCAGCGAGCATCAGCATATCGACGCAAACGAGCAGCAGCAGGCGTCAAGCAGCGAAAAGGACCACAAAACCTCTCCTTGCGGACAGGATATTAAGTATGAATTTCAGGAGCAGCATACCCTGTATAAGTTCGCTGAGTCGATGCTAGACATGGAGATACTTTCATTCTCTTCGTCTGGATAACATCCTGCTAATATCTCGAAAGGTAAGTTGGACTGTTTGACCGACACCGTCACAGGTTTTTCGGAGATGAAGACTACCTTAAAGTACTATCTATAGATCATCGGCATGTTTTATACTCTTCTTATTGGCAGTGTTTAGTGTTGCACACAAGACGAGACGTCTCGTCTCGTCTTGTTGGCAAGTGAGCTCAGGGTCTCGAGACTTTTGAGTGATCAAGCTCGAGCGTTTGTTTGTTTGTTTTAATCATACTGCATTCACTATATCTATAGTATGACAGGGCCGCTTCCCCTTCCCCTATGCCCAAGTGGCGGTTGATGGTAGCGGTGAATTGGACAAAATTGTTGACTATCTAACAAGCCACAATAACTTCAATGACAATCCTTGAGGCCGTTTATAACCTCTCAACCCTTTCTAACGATCACTGAAGCTACTAAAAATTTCCAAGTTACCATAAATTATAAGCACCAGAGTGAAGATATACACCGCTAGTACTCCCTCGATTAGGTTTCGTCATCATATATCACTTACGAGGTCGCGATACATCTCGAGACTACTCAAACATGCGCTCGAGATATCTCGTCTCGTGGCACCCCCCAGGCTCGGCTGGCTCGAGCTGGCTCGTCTTGTGTGCAACACTAGTAGCTACAGATACAGGAGATAGGATTGGTGTGATGTGTTGCCCTGAGTAATATGCATACGACTTAGGTAACAGATTGGTCTCATCAATGTCTCAGATTTGAATAGATTAGTGATTCCTATGCACCCAAGACATCCCACGCTGTGGTATGTTGAACTTCCGTGCTTCGTAGACCTTGAATTTTCCCACTAAGTTATACTACATCCATTCCAATGAGGCCTGAACTAGCTACTCGCTGCTGGAATTTAGTACCAAGAAATTCAGGCGATAAAACTTGCTTAAAATGGTAGAGGGGCGTTTGAGAAGGCTTGTATAATTTTTACCGAGAAGGAAATGCGTCTGCCCGACAAGTAGTTTGTTGAACACGGATCTACAATGCTCCAAACCCCAAACTCGTTCCAATCGGTAGCTTTGCATGAAGTGATAAGTACCCGACGTTCTAAACAACCTTTAGCACCTGTCACACTTGCTGTACCAGGCGTTGGGCAACAAGAATCACCGGTCATCGGCTGCTCTAGCCCCGGTGTTTAGGGGGTCGTTTGAGTTGGTTCGCTGACCAGAGGTTTGATCGTATGTCATTCTGGTATTATACTAAGACAGTATTTCCAGCGCTCGTTTGCTAATTTTTTCTGCGCAGTCTTCCTCTCCCCTTTGCTCTAGGTCCTTACAAACACATTCATGCTCATGCTCATGTCTCCTAGCTCTTCATGTTCTACAAACTTCATTTTCTCCTGATAATAATGCACCCCGTCCTCCGAGGTTGCCTGCCTCCTACAGCTTACAGTCCTGATAATATACTTAATTGTGTCAGCGAAGCATTCTGTATCTGCTGGATGCATATAAATCCACTGGAGCCCCCACGCTCTATGCAGACCGGGGGAGAGTAGCTGAGAGTGAACATCGGAGAGATCAAAGCCTAAGATTTATAGAGTAGTAAGCTTCAGGAAGTAGTAGGGAGGTTTTGCTATAGTTCTTAAACTACGAACTTTTACTATCTCTACAGCAGCCGCAAGGGTTATGAGGTCACCAGTATATTTTGGGATTGGTTTGGTGCGGCAAGTACTTTAACAAAACTTCTTCAGTAAGAATTTCTGAATTTTTCTTAAAGCCCGGTATTACATTTTTCTTTTGTTTACTGTGATCATGACCACCATCTCTCTCCTGCCGGTAGTTATGGCACCACCACTACCTCCTCCTGAGTCCAACAGCCAAACAACAGGTTCCCGAGGCCAGGCAGAGCGTATACGCCTTACTAAGGCCAAAAAACTCGAAATTATTGGTTTTGTATCCTGTATGAGACAGAGTACTCGGTTACTAGGGGGTGTGGAGCATTCCGGAATAAGATATCTGCTCTTGGAAGCCAGCAACCCTAGAAACCAGTGAAGAACCTGGCACAGATGACCAAAAAAGTGCTTGTTGAGTATACTGCTCTGATGGCATCTCGGCGGGCTGAGACCGGTACTGCACAACAGGATGGTGAGTATGAACAAGCAATGCAAAGTTGGAATGATTGTGTTGATTCGGTAGCTACCTCTTCCTAGCCTGAAATTCTTATGACACTTTTAACACTATATAGAGTGATGGACGGGGTGTATCAACACCAGGCGCAATGGCAGCTGCTGCAGATGACGCAGACCAAGTTTGCACTGAAGTTCGCCACAATAATCTACTCTCGACGATGTCAAACAAACGCGAGTCCCAAGAAGTCCATGCTGCTATTCAGGAACACGAGGCAGAAGCACAGGGTAATAAGGACGGGCAAGAGGGCTTAGGTATTCAAGGACATGCGGGTTCCAAAGCAAAGGCTTGAGAACAGAAAGTGCAGAGTGTTCGTGATAAGAGGCGCAAACTAAGAGAGCGGGGGGAGAAAATAGAAAAGGATTTGGCTACAGAGACTGTGGGATTGACTAGAATCTTTGAAAGGGTTGCGGATAGCTTGCTTGGGGATGAGGAAGCTGTATCTGTAGACACTGCATTGGGAGAGCAAGTCACTGGGAGCTTAGAAAAATTATAAGAAACAGGATACTATGAAGAAGGTTATAGAAGACATTCAGCTCAACACGAGTACTATTCTAGCTCTATTAAGGGACTGTATTCCCATCTAAATATATGTTCTACCCTACCGACCAAGTTTCCCATCCACCAAGTAAATCGTGATATTACTATTTCCATAAGTTCCCAACCAATTCATACATTGAAATTTTCTGGAGAGCTTCTCGATAGCATCAAAACGCACATCTGCAAGTATGAGTCAGTAAACAGAAGGTTTGGTGCTGCCACTGTAGCTGTTTCTCCTAACCCGCATTTGAGACCGTGATGGCGGTTGTAGCTACACAACACTTGATGTGTTTTGAAACAAATTTCAGGAGCACATCACTAATGGCCAAAAAATAGTGACTGATTATCCTCGGGCCGTATATTGCTTACGGTTGTAGTAATTAGGTGTTTACTTGGTGAGTGGGATATGTCTCCTTGGCCAAGGAGACAACTTGGTCGGTGGGTGGAACATATATTTACACTTACAAGTAAAGATACTCCTCAACCGAAGGAGGATACATTTAGAATTTCTCTAATGTCTGATTTCCACCACTATCCTCTTACCCGACATCACCACATTGGCTGCTTCCTCCATCGGGGTCAAGGAGTTATTCACACCACCCTTGAACAGTATTCCCAACGGGTCTGCCTGCATATGCATATTCAACTCCATGCAGGCCCAACAATGGAAAGCCGTCATAATGGTTGCAGATGCTGGCTGGGCATCCTATTTCGAGTGTAGCTAAAGTCATATAAGCTAAGTAAGAACACGAAGGTTGCAGCTGCGGTAAAAGAAGGAAGAAAGAATAAATTTTGTTATATAACACAAGTTTTCCCATGATTAGGATATTCTTTGGGTAGCAATGACGCCAGTACACTCTAGCATTTGCATGATTGCCCCAGCACACTATTCCTTTAGTCAAAATGTTCTTTCGTGTCTCCTGATTGTCTCAGCATACCTAGTAATGATATAGTGGCTCTAGGATTCTTTCTGCTCAACAGACACTTGTCACCTAAAATCACTCGACCAGGCGGCGCCTGTGGGCCGGCCCTAAATATGTGAAACCACCAAACCCAAAAATACGGGCTGTCATCCTCAAAACCTTCTCAAGCAACTGGATCACCCATCCCCGCTTATTTTTGTCTATAGAACAATATATCTCGAGGCTTTGTTCTGAGACTCGATCTCAGGAGCATCTCTACCACGAGATAAGATATCCCAAGATATTCTTGGAGCCGGTCTCGTGACTGTTGCATATCCGGTGATGGCGAAGGTGGCAAAGGCCGCGTAGCAGTCTTGTACTATATATCTCGAGTCTTTCTCCCTTTCATATCGTAACAGTGACGTCCCTGAACTTTTCGAGTGACACCTTATGATCCCAAGAATACTGGGGATTTTATGTACAGGGAGGGGATTAGGAATACGACCCACTGGCGAACTGCGCTGTAGGTTAGATCGCGCAACCCCGAGATATCTCATCTATACATTTATGGTCTGGACAAAGTTTACTTCTTGCTCAGTCTCCTCGCCAACTCTCACATGGATAAACCTATTACCGCGCCCCTCTCACAGCCGTTTCTGTGCCCTGGATCTGCCGGATCCTGGCAAAGATCTAGTCGGCAGTAGATCACCGCTTCCCAATAACGGTAACTATCCTCGGCATCAATGATGATTTTCCTAACTCCGCCGCTCCCCCGAAAGATAAAGAGGATCGTACCCCACCTCCGCAAAGCTAACTGAGCGCTCTAGCAGCTACTTTGCGCTTACAGCCGCAGTGTAATGTCCTCTTAAGAATCCTGCGTCACTTGAGTCTCTGCCCACCTCACTGGGTGACTCAAGGATTTTAGCTTCTTATTGCTCGAGCGTCAGGGTGATGTTCTGGTTGGCGGCGATGAGAACGCGCAGGAACGACAGCGACTTGGTGTCTGCGGTTCGAATTCCCTCTGCTGTCAGCTCATCATGAAGCTTGTTGGACTGATTCGTAGAGAGTCTCCCCGCCCACTCCCCGCTCTGGCAGCTTATATCCGAAACCTCCGAGGTCTGAAGGAAATGAAGCTCCGATGCAATACGGCGGAATGACGTCAGCCAGACGCTCTTGGCGGACAAAACCGGCCATGAGCCATCACTCACTGGGCCCTGGGATATTCCGTGGCTTCTCAAAAATCATCCCATCTCTAGTGTCTTGTGCAAACTCGCCCACTGATTCGACGAAGCCAGCTTATAGTTTGGGGAATCGATTGGGCGAGGAAATATCAGGAAAGGAATATTGACTGGATAATGACGAGTTCATGCATGGCTTGGCGTGGAAGCCGCATTGAATCCACACAACAAGGAGGATGTCAGGCCATGTACGCGCAGGCGCGCAAGTGGCATTCGCTGTCGACTTCAGTGTCCTGATATTCAACAAAGAATAAATATTCCTCAGCTTCCTTCTCCGTACATACCGAGTGCGTTTGCTCGAAAGTAACCAGAATCTAGCTAGTAATCTCCTCTGCATAGATAGTCCAACAATAGCATCAGTTCATCATTCGACCACCTCGTCAAGGGGTAGATACGGATATCCGTTGCGCACACCGTGCCGTACTCTAGACCATTGTCACACGAAATCCCGTCGCTGTAACCGCCTGTACACTGCTGACTGCGTACCTCAACATGCCGCAGCCATGCCCGCGTGCTCGTCCTCGTGCGATGTATGACTGGAATGATCACTCAATTCGTTGCAATGATTCACAAGCGAACGCAGTGAGAAATGTCAGATGCTTAGCAAAAAATTCTCTGTCCATTTGCTTCCACATTCCACCTGTCAATGTTACATACAGTATACAACCTTTCCCGTCGGCTACAATACAAAATATTTTTTGAAACCCCCCGTTTGAGCTAGAAAAAAGGCTCTCCAACACGTAACTCCGAAGAAAATAACATGGTAATAGCCCCGTGCCGCCCAAAGTAGATGAGAAGGAAGGACAAACGAAAATATAACCAGCCAACGACGCCAATAAAAGAGCAATACTATATACCACCCAAGATATTAAGCTCGAACACAAAAGCAAAAAAAACGCCATTCCCACCGTTAAACGAATAAAAAACAAGACCCTTATATACCGAATTTTAATAAAAAAAAGCATTCATTTGTACAAGTCTCCACATGAATATGATACACCCTGTTTTTCCCGCATGCTCTACCAGCCAGCAGCGTGGTACTCATACTGCCCTTCGTCAAAGGGGTTGTTCCAAGAGTTGTTTTTGGAAGTGTGCCCTTTGCCTCGGAGTTGAGGATATTCCACTAGCCTCGTGACATCGGCGGCGGTGTGTCTGCGCTTGAGATGCGCCGATGCGGTCGTGTTCTTCTGCTGCCTCTCCCACAACAAGTGCTTTCGCAACGACTCGGTGAGTTCGGTAGCAAGCATATTTCGTCGGGTCGTTCGTGGAGACAGCGCGAGAGGTTGAGCAGTGTTGCTTCGTCGGATGGGCTTTGAGCCAGGGAACTCGTGCTCCTCTTTGATAGATACATTGAGCGGGGGTTCTCTTGGTGAATTGGTTCGCCGCAAGGCCGGTGTCGATCGTGAAGCGGCGGCTTGTAGTTGAGCTGCCCGTTGAGGTTCGTGAAGCATAGTGGAGAGGAGGGATCGCCGTGAGGCTAATAGCTCGGGACGGCTCTCTACCCTTTTAAACATTACATCCTCATCGTAGCTCGAATGCTCGCTCTCTGAAGACGACTCCCACTCTTCAAGGTCATCATCGTCAATGGCACTCTCCGAAACCACATCATCGTCCGAAGAGTCATCGTCGTAACCGTGCCGGGTTGTGACCTCCTGTCTAAATGAAGTCCTCTTGTCCTCCCTCGAGTATTTGCTATTTCTGAAAGCATGGTATGAATCTTCGAGATTATCATCTGACGATGACGACGATCCAATGAAGAAAACGGGTTTTCTTCTCTGAGATGGTACTGGAGCGGGTTTTACTGGTGATGGGGCGGTCGAGGCGGTAATATTTGTTGTTGATCGATATGACGATGAGATGCGGCTGGGGGAGAAGCCTCGAACAACACTGTGAGTGCTTCTAGGTTCCGAGCCTTCTTCTGCGCTTTTCGAAAGAGTGGCCATAGCTGCGGGGACGCGTTCGGTGGGCATAGATGCTGCTTTTCTCTGCATTTGATCTCGTTGAGACTTCCACTCCTCAGCTTCGGACTTGTTGCGGTCTATATCCTCCATAATCTTTGCCAGGTTGACTGGTGTCATGTGCTTCTCTTTACCTCGGTACCGGTCGGAAGAGGAATCACTCCTGATAATGCAAGGCCTTTTGCTCTCAATTCCGACAGCGTCCGATCGTTGCACGGGAAGTTCGTCTTCGGAAGGGGCTGAGTCGACACTCGATGACAGCTGTGGTAGGTCGGGGTAAGTGTCGCTTTCCTGTCGCTTGGGCTTCTTTATTGATATTGGTTCTTGGGCAGTGGGAGCCTGGTGGTCGCAGCAGAAGGTTTCCCTGTTCCACAACCTCCAACTCAGGTTTTCCAGCCGACGACCATTTTCAAGTGATTCTGCACACTTTGAAAATACTTTATTGAATCCATAATGATTAGCCTCGGATGTTGATGGTATGCTTTTTGGATAGGTGACTACTAACTGGTCCACATGCTGAAGAGATTGTCCACATTGCTTGGGTCGACACCGGCGACACGGTTCATGTCGACAGCGATAATAGGGCTATTTAGCCGCGAAGGCATCTTGTAGAAGTCGATCACTTGATGCCGGACGAGGCAACGAGGGCTAAGCTATATGGGAAGGATGAAATCCAACCGGTTTGGTTTGTTGACGTTTTGTTGTTAGGAATTCGACTTTCAGGATTGGGTATATTAAAGTTAAATGGGCGAGAAGCAATGGATGTGGTATAGATATACACGGTGTCGTCGTCGGATCGGATGTATGTATGGTGCTCGGATGTATGTACTGATGTGATGGTGAGCGAAGAGGGTTGCAATTTGGGTTTGTTGACGAGCACCAGAAATATTCAAAGGGCTTAAAGGTTGGCTGGCTGGCTGGCTGGCTGAAGGAACAGACGCAGAATCAAGGTTGAGAAGTGTGGAGAAACCGAGGAACGGATATGTGCGGGCGGACGAGGGGTATATCTATAGGCTTTGCGGATGCGGGTGGAGGGAGGAGGATAATCTTCCAGATGGCCTGTCGGTAGTCTTGGGCAGCCGGGAGATTTGGGGGCCGGGGTGTTCAGGCAAGTCGGAGACTAGAAAACAAAGACTGGGGATCGGGTTGGTGGAATTATCGATGGGATGTCGATACTGGAGCCGAACTCTCACGCCGCTCACGTTCATGCTGTCGTCTCCTTACATTTTGTGGGGGTTGAACTGCATTGATGGCTGGATGGCGCTGATGATGGCTGACTGTTCCCCATTTCCCCATGCCCTTCGAAATCTCACACAAATATCAATCAGATCACAACACCCACTACCTCGCCTCGCCTCAAACGACCAGCCTGTCGCTATTTTGTTGTTCTTTTTTGTGGGGGTATTTGTTACTCCACTCATGCTTCGCTTTGTATCACCGCCACGTTTCTCAGCATTCAACACCACTACCTTACCAAACAATTCGCTGAGAGCAAAAGGTTACGGCGGCAGTGCTTTCCACTCCGTCACGAGGACGTCTCACTACTTTGTATTCCTGCTTTCAGTGTGGATTTTTTTTCTCACTTGGTCAACTGTCAACAGGAAAAGAAGCCCACGGAAAATCCCGCGCTTCCTGATACTCTTATTCTATCCCCTTTTCACGCTCGTGCCTGAGCAGCTGGTACTGAAATGGCTCTGACCTCTTTTTGTTCCTTGCTGTTTCTCTTTCTTCACACTTGGGCGCGACCCGCCATCACCCTGAAGATTATTTTCTCGCACAATTCTCCGGCTGGACCCATCGGTAAAGCAAGCGGAGAGGGCTTAGGTTATTTTGTTATTTTGACTTTTTTCTTTCTTCGTCGTCTGGAACCGACCGGGGGCTCCGGGCTAAAGGACGGACGCAGTAGACTTCGTACTAGAAAAGCGTGAAAAAGGTTCTTCACCTGATATACTTTGTATGTGGAGAGTACTTCCATCAGGAAAGTATAGGTTTGTAGCTCTGCAGGGTGCGGCGCGCGAGTAGTAATTCTTCATTGCTAGGATTTCCTCTTTTGCATGCACACGGTCGGCATGTGCTCTTTGACGTCCACCAAATTTTGTTAACAAAATAAATGCTGCTTTTGTAGTCACATTCAACTTTTGGGCTGGGGCTTGATGGCTGATGATGATGAGAGGGGGGGCGGGTACGTACTAGCCAAACCGCCCCTCAATTCCCACAAGTCCCCGTGATGGCCGTTTGCGGCGCTGAGTGGATTTGTGCCAGAGACAAATCCTCCCAAACAGCTCTCCTCCTCCCTCGCCCAACCAAGCCCACCACCCCCGGCCTTCATTTGGGCTAAGAGGGGAGGCAAGCCCCAACCATATCCTCACGTGTATAGGCCCCAGAGGCAAAAGAGGTAATTAGATACGTTCGAGCCGGCGGGAACTTGAAGAATTCAACCCGGAAAGATCATTCTGGATCTAAAGGATAATTTATTCGCTCTTTCGCTAGGGCGAGGGGGGGGAAGGGAACTTGCGACCGACACTAAATAACCTTATCACGGAATCCTGTCGGTAGTATGGAAAAGTCATACATACGACGCGATATCATACCTATCACCAATCCTCAAAATTCTCGCATCTCCGTCCTCCCTGCCGCCCTGGGTACATTAAAAATCCATTAGGTACTTTAATTCAGATAGAGCTTGTCGCTCGCTCGGTCTTGCTATTGTTATCTCACCTATCAGCACTGGTGGCGAACTTGCGGCGAAAGGAAGGGCACAGGGGGAAAGTGAAAGACAGAACCAGATGAGCATTGTCTGCTGCTGGCACGTGGACATTATGACTTTGCTGAGCTGGCAGGTTCCCACCACTAGAGTTATAACTACGGACTGTGACTGAAACAAGCACACCCATCACATCATGCGTCCCGTTGCCTTACAGTTGCGAAAAGAAATGCCGAATCCATAAAACTGTGGGGAAACAAACGAAACGAAACCCGCAAAAGTAAAATAAAGTAACATATAGTAAGTTTCGGTGGTGGTGGTGGTGGTGGTGGTGGCTTCAATTCGACCGAGAATTTTTCCCATGATACTTGCTTTAGGGTCAGCCAGCGTTTGCCGGTCGGTGCGGTACGCTGCCTCGTGGGAATTATTTTTGATTGAACTTGCATGGGATGGTGGGATGGTGATTTTGTTTCCTAGGCATATTACCAGCGAAATGTAACGTCGCACACGGATACAATCCGTCGTCATTCAATCAATCCCCATTCTTCCGTCGATATAGATATATATTTGCGTATTTCCCCTCCTCAGTTTTGAATGCGAGGGATAAACCTTGCCCCATGAATTGCCAGATTGTGTGCACGTTCGAGGAAGCGAGTGCTACTGTATATCTCCCCAAGAGTCAGCTGAGCGACACTTTAACTTGGTCACCATTCAATCGCGGTATTTCGTTCCGCCATCCCGATTCGATCACCCTGAGCCAAGTGCTGACCGGCATCGCATGGCAGGTGAGGTGAGCTTTTTCGCCTGAAAACGCTGATGCTGATCAACTAGCCAGATTCCGGGGAAAGAGAGGTACCAGAATAGTTAGCAGGACAGGGGGGAAAGGATGATAGTGATGGATGAGCTGGCCATCATCTGGCACGAGGCGCAAATCCCGTCTCAGATATGGAAAATCTCTAGATCTCCCTCGCATATCCAGCCCCAGGTTTTTTTGTCTTTCTTTCAAATACTGGTAGGTACATCCAACACAAGGCCAACACAACCCGGATACCAGGGTGAGCATATCTAGCATATCGAACCCGTTGTTCAAAAAGATTTACGTGTCTACCACATACGAGGCGTGCGTGCAGAGCGGCGGGATTCGCGTAAACTTCGTGTCGTGTCCCCATTTCCCGCCAAACTTTCTAGAATGCAAGCGTGTGTGAGTGTGGGAACTGCCGACAGTCGGCAAAATACTTTCCCAGGTTTTCTCAGGCTACATATCTACATCCTTCCCAATGGCATCGGTATTAGCATGAAACGGCCTTATAACCGAGCTACTGGTAATCAGATCTCCCATTGCTTCGTTGGTGGCATAAGGCAAAGCTCCCCGGGATGACATGCTGTACTCTAGCAATGTACGGAAGCTGCGAACCTGCTATAACTCGAGTGCAAACACTACACCTGAAACCCTAGCCCAGTTAGTGCTGGGCGCTTAAAATGACTCTGCGTGTCCAATCACAGTCATATGACGACAGGGAGGCTTAATCTTGTGTGCGATCGTGCGCCAAAGGCGGCTAGGGGTGCAACATTGATACCGTTCCAAATTGATGGGCAAACTAAGTCTCACATATGCGATTCGTGAATATTAAAGAAGCTTCTTTGCCCAGTAAACCTTTCAATACGATAAGAACACATAGTCCACATTCTCGAATTCTCAGACTCCCAACGATAGATAGTCAGGATTCGCATGTTACATTGCTATCGCAGCAAGCTGATATCAACGCGGCTTGCAGATCTATCAAGACCAAAGTTGCCACCACGGCTCTCGTCCGTGAACGCACACAGATCCCACTTGTTTATGGACATGCCACAATAATGGATCCAGATATCAATAACGTGGGGGGCGGCTTTCATGTTGATGGAGTGTCTGCGTGGCAGCTGCATCATCAGTTCTTTTCTTTTCTTGTTTCCTTTCTATAAACATTGACATCGACCCCTGCTTTCTGATACCGGCCTTCACTAAGGGCGAGTCTCGTGTTCTGTGGTCTTAGAATGCTTTAATATATGCTTAGCAATGACTTGCTCCCTACTTGAACCTTCGCGGTTACTCACAACACGAGTCAGGGAGCGGTTATACTTGCTCCCAGGCCGTTGAGTGTGCACTCCCCATGAAGGCTAGTAAATAAACGGCCCGCCACTTCGGGTCGTACTGGGCAGGGCTCGAGACTACTTGCTGGCATCAGGGAGCATTCCAGATTGTTGGGTTACCTAACGTCGGGCTTACCGGAATGAAACACAAGCCTCACCGAAGCAAATTGTTCGAGTGTTTCACGAAGGACAGCGTGTAGTCATGTGGCTCTCTCGCCTACTATATCTGTTATGTGGTGGTTTCGGCAGTGCTCTGTCTGTAGAGAGCCTGGGGTGCGGTGAAAGAAGTGCGTGTTACACCAGCCGGGGATTCTAGAATTTCGCTGCGCCCGGGAAGTAGCGCGCGGGTGTAGCCGCTGGGAAATGTGATTAGCTTTTCTGTTTCAATCTCCTGCCAGTGATCGGTACAGCCGTAAGTACATAGTGGCTCGATACATGCACATCTGCTTGCTTGCTTCTTCTTGCTGCAACTTTCCAACACTCCCTAACACAGTTGCATACCGATAACTCCGCCGTCCGGAGCATAATTACCGCTGTAATCCCGCAGCCACGAACCCAGCACCTCGCTCGCCAACATGTCAAACTCAATGCCTCACGCGTATGACAACCTCATCTCGGCTTCTCCACAATGCCAGATCCAACGCGGCTAACCAACCCCCAAACCCGCGGTGTCGGTAAATTGCAGCCACCGCCACCGATGTCGGGTTTTTCGCACGCAAGCCCCGTCGCACGTTGCAGCGTTGCGGGCCCGATCCCGATTGCGATTGGGGGAAATTACGTTTTTGCAGCGCGTCAATGGCGTGTCGGCAGATTCGTGTCTCAAGTCGCCGTTACATATCCCCGCATTTCTTTGCGCTGTCTGGGCGTGGGGGGAGAGTGGCAGATGATCAAAAATCGCCCGGAGATGGGCGCCCACCAACCCCACAACCCGATCTGCTCCGATGTTGATTACCGAGTCTTTACCCCACCAACCCTGGACAGACTGACAACGTTTCTTTCTTTGTTTCTTCGTTTCTTTCTTTTTTTTTTTCGCGCGACAGAAAACCCCACTCGCCCAATCTCCCTGGGCTCTGGTTCGTGGGAAGCGGTGCTAAATAAGCCCCCGTCTCCGTCCTTGTGGCTGGAACCGCCCCCGCTGTTTTTTATTTTTTCTCGTTTCTAGGAATGCAGCGTTCACGAACTGGAACTACGCTCTGGCCGCTTTGGGAGGAGACCCGGAAGTCAGGTTCGCAAGCGGTGGCCTGACGAAATTGCGCTTTCTCTGTGGGGAGCGAAGGGGGTGGGGAGCGAAGGGGGTGGGGAGACGATTGTTGATGGCGGCCCGTTCCCGTGTTGTTGTTGCATCAAGAACCAATTGGAGCTGGCGGGTGACCGAATGTCTTGGAGCTCCGGTTGCATTATAAAACGCTGTTGTTGGGTATCGTGCGATTGCATGTACGCGTTTTCTTTTGTGTGAGTGTGTGTGTGTGCACGATTTTCCCCATCTCCCCACCCCGATTTGTCCATGGATGGGGTACGCGACCCAATGCGGTTCCACACGTACGCGTACGATCGGGGCGGCTTCATAGGGAGCGAAAAGGCTAAGGAGTTGAGTGATGGATCGTGGTCATGAGTGAAGCATACCTCGACAACCGCGCTGTGCCCCAACATGTAACAGTACCCGCCACCAAATTGGGGCACAAAGTGCAATCCGATCCAACCCCATGATCGAAAAGTAAGGAGAAGGCGTTAGGTAACCGACATGTACCTCCCGTTGTTTTGTTTCCCTGCAAGGGGAGTCATGTGCCCCCTTGCCCTTGTCTTTTGCTTTGCAATTGCTTTGCAATTGCTTTGGGGGTGAGAAAAACATCCACAAAAAAAGAACATTCCGTGCATTGCATTGTGCATGGCTACAGATCGTGCGATGGGTGAAGGATAGGGATAGATCTAGAGTAAGCCCGTTTTTTTTTCTTCCTTCTCATCCATGCGCGCGCGCGGGGGTATTACTCTACCTTGAAGAATTGAATTGAATGGATTCTAGGAGGTTCTGTTACCCAGAGACCCTTTCATTCCCGCGCGCGGTTTTGGCCGACGATATCCGCTCGGAAATCATCCCCGCCCCTTTCGCATCCTGAAACGACACGTGCACAAACACGATGTGCACGTGCTGCCTGCTGCGAGTGCTGGTGCGTGACGACAGCGTGGGGATGTAGGGTGCGGGGGAAAGTGTGGGATGTTGGGGGGCTTCGGTTGTCGGCGAACTGCTGGCCATCAGTAACACGTATCGCATTTCCGCGGAGGTCATGTGTTGAAGATTGGGGGGGGGGGGGGGGGTTGGTTGAGTATTTTTGGATGAGGGGGGACGTTTCATAATTGGTGTAAACGGCGAGTCATGGTATGTCACCCGGTATCCACTATTTCAATGTTTCACCCTCCCTAGTATCGAAATTCTGGAGAGAACTGTGATTGGGGAGGGGGGGTGGTAATTCGCAAGCGGCTCGTGTGACGATCCTGTTGTGCAGATATCTTTGGGTAAACAGGGGTTCTGGTAGTCATTTTACAAAACGAAGTCATCCTTGGCCCCTTGACATGTTGCTCGTAAACAAGCTTCAATAGGGGTTTTAGGATTGTATTGTAGATCGTAATCGTCTTTTTTTGGCAAACGCTGAGTTCGTGAAACGCGTCCCAGACAATGCGGTTTCTTCGATATATATATCGATTGCGAAACCCACGTACACATATCATACCTGTATAAGCTCACGCAGCTTATTTTCAAGTCACCAACACACACTGCTCTATCCATATGAAGTACTTCATTGCTGTCTGTTTTCGACCGTTGTAGGATTATTTAAGAGATTATATGGTAACACTATATCTTGACCGATACATTGGCTTGAAATGGTTGGTATTGATGTACCCACCGCCAATACCCATGACAAGAAGAGATAAGTATACCACGACGCCGACTAGTTCATCCAAATAACTCCTATCCATCAAAAACATTATTTCGGGGGGGGCAAGACGGCGAGTTCGGTGAGTAGAGTCATCCTCGCTGTCATAATGAGCCAAAACCATCGGCGGATCGACGCGGCCCAGTATAACAAAAGAATCGATGCTCTTATATCTAGACATCGTGGACGACAGAGTGGGTCAACTTTTGTAGGTGTAAAGTTCGTGCAGCGCAAGAAATCCATCTGGTCGTGGACGAAGGGAGCGGCGAATTGATCGACGGTGGCTATAAGTACCCTGCTCTCCATGTAGTAGAATACGAGTTCAATCAACGGTTCCCTCCCTAGGTTACTTTTACGGTTCTTGCTTACATCTGGCTACCGAATTCGTGTCTTGCTCCGGCACGCCGAAGCCGGGCGGAAAGAATGACTGGCTACATGGGTCCTCGACAAACTGTACCGGCAAATATCTTCGAAGCGGGAGCAAAGATTGTTGACGGGTAGAGGAAACACACTAGTTATCTATCCATCATCCATCCTAATCTACTGTAACTTGCCCCCCTCATATGTAGTACTGTATGGAGCACCCCAAGATATAATCTTCTATCAGACAACGCGCACTTAGCTAGGCCGAGTATCTTATTCCACCACGGCCCGGCTATCTCCGTACCCTCCACGGCGACCTTTAGCTCAATCTGATAAACAGATACCAACTACCTATTGCAATTCGCTGAAGCCGAAACTGAAAGTTGGGTGGTCAGGATGTGTGAAGGAGTCAGGATGTGTGAAGGAGTCAGGATGTGTGAAGGAGGAAGATGGGGGGGGGTTGTAGAAGTTGTGAGAGCCAGTGAAAAAGTGTGGGAAGTAAAGGTGCTCATGTGTATAAGATTCCAGTCTGTTTAGACAGGAGGCACATGACGTCGGGGTAAGGTGCGGCTCAGCTGATAGTGGGGGGAGCTTGAACCATACACTCTTCATTATCGAATTCCACCGTCCTGAATATACTATCGTTCTTTCATGCTCTTGTTGGGAATAGGTAGCGGCCACTGAGATAAGTCCACAATATTACCTAATTTGAAAGACCAATGCGATGGACTTCTCGTGAATATCATGGACGCCTCCGTGACTAGGGCTAGGGCAGGTAATACACCGAAACCTCGGACTAGTCGGGTCATAGGCCATCACTAGTCCGTCTCGAGAGAGCTAACTCGTCTCGTGTGCAACACAAAGCTCGTCCCAGAATTGTCCCGGAATGCCAATCCGCTTTCGTTGCAACCGTACCATTAAGCCTTTCTCTTCGAACCCCCCCCCCCTCCCTCCTCCCCAATTAGCGAAGGGGTGGCTGTTCCTCTCTGATGGGGAGTAATAGTTGTGTTGGGCTTATCTGAGCAGTTGCCAGCTGTTTGTAAATAAGACTTTGTACTGCGTTTCTTGGGATATGTGTGGGAAGATATACCATTGGCATGCAAGTAGGTGAGAGAGATATTGTCACGCGAATAGAACTTTTGCGTACGCTTTCAAGGATTCTGAGCGAAGTGAGCATACCTAATTAATTTGCATTTGAATGGCATAGGTATCAAGAGGGATGTTGTCACATAATTTTTATATGATAGAGACTTTTTGTACTGGGCTGTCACATGACATTCTGATTAGAGCCGGAACCGAACCGGGGTTATGTGTTTCCAAGATTTAATGTCGAAGTGAAGTGGGAATCTATACCACTAAACCAATTGGGCGCCTATGTTAAAATCACGAAAAGCGTACACAAAATTCCAAACTTCGCAAGAAATACGTGAAACTAACAACATCTCACTAACGTATTTGATACCTACCTACACCCATCTAGATTAGCAACAACGCTTTGTTTGAGGCTTTGTATATTTCTTCACACGGATACGAATCAACTAGGGGTCGTAAAAGATAATCTGCTACTGGATATGCCAGAAGTAAGCCAGGAGTGACTAGGCACAAGGTTTTAGTATCCATGGAGGCGTGTTGTGGAGGGTCGGAGGATTCGTGGGTTTGGTCGTTCTTCCTTCTTCACCTCCGAATCAGACAAGTCTTTCACGAACCCTCTCACATTTCCTTTTCTCGTGCAGTTTCAACAGTAGAAAAGTCCTCAGTGTTCGATACTGACTCAACCTTTTTTCATTATCACCTTTCATTGCTGTCCGCACCACCCGTCATCTCACCACCCGCCCTACATCCAACATGTCAAACAACCCAAGAGCAAAGAGAGGACGACGACGAGGGCGAGGCCCAGGGCGTTTGAGCAGGAATAGCGCTGGCCGGGATTGTGGCCAGAACGGTAAGTGCTCGGTCGACGGTTGAGTCCACGGGAGGTCTCAAATTATGATTGCTGTTTTCCATGCAGTGGCATCAACTCCAACTTCCAGTGCATCCGGTAGTGCACCATTCACTCCGCGCGGACTCGTCAGTAGGAGTATGCATTCTTTCCCCTCTAGGTAAGATCCACCCTGATACAGTGATTATGTTGAGCTAGGTTTTCAAGTCCCGCCGCTGTTTACACAGCAGAACAAACGCGTTATATCCCTCTCTGTCTGGTATAGATCGAGGATTCTCTAAAGCAAATTGCAGCATGTCCGACTACATCGATCTACTGGAACGGACATCTAACATCAGGCTCGTGCCACCCCCGACCCTGGAGATGAGCTGGCGGTGTTGAAATGGGGAGAAGATGCTCATGCTGCGTGGGGGGAAGAAGCTTTTGAGACTCCGATGGGGAAGAAGGCGACGAAACCACCACCAATGACTTCCAATTCCAAATTGGTCTACCCTTCAGCCAGTCGCAGGTTGAAAACTGTATCGCCAGATCACAAAATATCACCCATATGCCTGCTAGAAGGTGTGAGTCGTGAAATATAGATAATGCATCAGGTTTCCCATTTGCACTACCTAGATCATCTCTTCAGCTACGCGAGTACGAAATACTTGGAAGGGCTCGGAGGAGTTGGTTTGTATTTCGGAATAAATATTTCTAGGCCACCAGCACTAGGGTCCGTGCGGGCGAAACGGCGGAGGTGGGGATAGGAATTAAAGTGCCCTAGGTAATGCTTGGGAATTTATATAGCATAAATAAGTCAGTCGATGTTTGGCAATATACGAAGTCGTAGAGTGTAGATAATATCTGGATTTGCGTCTTCATACTGGAACTCTGCGGAGATTATTTGTTTGTTTTGTTTGTTTTAATCATACTGCATTCACTCTATCTAGAGTATATCAGAGCCCGCTTCCCCTCCCCCTCCCCCTCCGGATGGCCGGTTAGATGGGGGAGATCCTCTTCTTCTTCCTCTACCCTTCTTCCCCTGTGAATCCTGCAGAGATATGGTGTCCTCGTTAATAGTTTCTTCAGTAGGCGCCTTGTGGTGTTGAGGGAAGTTGCGTTTCTTCATTCCTGGCGATCGGACGAGCTTCATCAGGGCGAGCGTAGACTGGTACCTGACTCCTCGACTGTAGCCTATACCTACAGTCAGTAAATTATCATCATCAACAGATATGTTCCGCGAGACAAACCACCGAATAGGCCAAGAGAGCCGGCTGGCGAGGAATGCAGGCCGGGCTTCATCTGTTCTCCGAGTGTAGACTGGTACTTCACTTCTCCACCATAGCCTATACCTGCAGTCAGTAAATCATTGTCAGATATTTACCACGAGATAAACCACTGGGTAGGCCAAGAAAACTAGTTGGTGAGGACTACGGGACGGCAGGCTTGATCCGTACGAGTGGGATAGAGAGGTGAAGTTGATGATATGGCGAGGCGGGAGAGGCATTCCAAGCAGCGAAGAGTGATGAAGCGGAAGGGGTAGGTAGGAACTAGAGGATGTCGGGACGCTCTGAAGTAGAAAGCGTTACTTCCACTTCAGAGTGCTGTGGAGTTGAGGTTTCCGTCAGAGTGTTACGCCTCCAAGATTATGGTTTTGTGGGGACTGATGACTCTGCATGAAGTCAAAAGGCAGACAATTTTAATGTTTTCTGAAGATCGCACAAAGTTTGTACTATAGGTAATACTAGGGGCTTTCGTGTCACGCAAATCCCTCGGTGGTCATTCTTCAGCTACTACTCGAGCCTTCTAACAACCTACGCCTCCACTGGCGGATTCGGATAATGGAACTGTAGGGCCTCGTGGGGGAAATCAAGATAGACTCAATGGAGAATAGCGAGACAATAGAAAGCTACAACAGTGACGATAGGAGACCAACCTCAAGTTGCATTAGCAGCCAACTCACCAGATCCACCGGCTACGAGTAATTCGGAAATTGAACCTTCTATGGAGATATTGATAGAGCAACCAACCGTCTCGCCCTGGACAATTGGCCTTAGATATCCAATTCTTCAAGATAGGGGATTTTGCAAGAAGGTGGGCAGTGAGTAAACGCTCTTCTTATTCTCACTATGTAGATAGTCAACTAATTGACTGATAGGAATTACTTTTCTTGAGGAGAAGTTGCAGTCCAAGAAGCAACAACCTCCAGGGAATCTCGACCGTCAATGGCACCATGATGTACTGGAATTCATGATACGACAACAGAGAGCACCATACTAGCCTTGTAAGGAATTTGCTTTAATAGTAGCTCAAGAATATCGCAAAGGTAGAAGGAAGATGGCGGAGAGAATTTGCCGCCATGAGAAGTATGGCTGCAGGATACCCTTGAGTCAAAAAGGCAGACATGCGAAGGTTTTATGCATGCTAGAGGACCCTGCGCTTAGGAATGTAATAAACGAGTGTATTTATTCGACAGGTAAGTTGGTAAGATTCCAAGTCTGACTCATTATATATTTCCGATTCGCTTTATGATACAATGCCATTTAACTAGAGTCATGGTACATAGACAAACTCCGATGGACTTGCTCAAGCTGTTACCACTTATTGGCAGTCCTCTACTCTTCTAGATTATAAAGACAATCCCTAGCTACACGAATAGCAATAGAATAGTTTCATCGTTGTAGGTACCGCTGGAAAGATCTCAAGCGAGGAGTATACAAGGATGGTCATAAAAGAGAAGACGTCTTACGGTATCGGAACAATGTGTTTTTTCCACGACTAGCTGAGCTTGAGCCTATCTTCATACGATGGGAACTTTAAACGGTTGGTGAAAATGGTGACTTCTCTGAGCGATTGATCAGACACGATCCCACCGAGCTACCTGACGGAGTGAGGCCACGAATACCTTACTCACAAGATGAGTGCAGCTTCAATTCTACCGATAGTGTTCATTGAGGATGGGTAAAGGAAGATCATGCTCCATTCTTCAACAAGGGGCGAGGACAGGGAATTATGGTCTCTGAGTATGTAACTTCTGAAGGAAACCTCAAGCTTCCGGAAGGTACACCGCAATATATCCAACTGACCTAGAGAACCAGATGGTGATCCGTTTCCTCCATGCGCGTGCAGTTGCAAGCGGAAGGGAATTGCCATGACTTTGTCTTGGGGAGTTCTTCCTTGGGGAAGCGGACAGGAATTTCGTGGGGCATGGGGAAAGGGGTACTTTAAAAATGGCCGCTCGCGGCCGAATGTAAAATGATTATAGCAACCGTGAACGACCCAATAAAGAGTGGTTGAAACTTACCCAGAACAGCAACAGCCATCAATATTCCTCGAACGCCGCATTTTTCGGTACTAAATCCTTATCACGAGTAAAAACTCATAGTATTTAGGCATTTTAAGTAGAAAATAAACCGGAAGCTTGATTTTGAACAAAAATCACAACCACAGACATGGCCGAAAAGTTACACTCTTCCGTCAAACCACTCACTAGGTCCAATAAAAAAGTTCTCAAAATAAATAGACTACTCTTTAGACCCGTTCAGTCCTTAGACGCTATTCAGAGAAGGCATTTCCATCCGATCAACCCATTCAGAATATTCCCCAAGTGAAAGCATGTCATCCTCGATATATCGCTTTTTCATGACATGATCGCTGTCGGAACACTGTTTCCCTTCATCATAGCACTTTGTGCATGTGTCAAAGTTGTCTTCATTGCATAGACAGCAATCTAGTTGCAGTAAGAAGCTGACATCCAACAAATCTAGAATCCAGGAAGCAATGAGTACTGGGGCTAGAAACTCACGATAAAAAAACCCATCCACTAATTCTCCGCAGTTGTCGCAATATATACCACCATGGTCATTCTCGCCCTCGAGTGACGCATATCTACACTCTTTGTTCCGGGTTGGTGACTCTTCTGCATCTTGCTGGTCTTCGATCTGTTGCCCATGCTCCAACAGCAGCCGTCGCGCCTGTCGAGATAGTGCTACGTCCAGGGCAACTCTCCCGCTGTTGTCTTTCAATCCCCTGTCTTGTGAATGATCTAAAAGCACCTTGATTGTTTCAACAGAACTAGAGGCTGCGGCATAAAATAATGGTAATCGGCTTTTGCTATCCTCGTACCCGAATGGATACATTTCAGGATTGAGTAGAACCTCCACCGTTCCCTGATGTCCCCATTTTTGCAGCGGTGTGCAAAGGCGGTTGTCCACTGTCATTTGAAATAGCCGCATCCGCACCGACGTCGAGCAAAAATTTCACTTCAATTTCATATCCCTCGTTCGCAGCCAAGTTCAAAGGCGTCCAAAGTTTGTCAGTCGTCGCATTGATATTTGCTCCGCCCTCTACAAGTCGCTTCATAATCTCAATGTTGTTATAAGCGTGGTGCATAGCTACCCAATCACGTTCCATCTTCGCATCAAGATCCGCACCGGCCGCGATTAGAGTTTCCACAACTGGAATATGGCCAGACATGGCAGCGACATGCAAAGGCGTTGCACCGATGGATATAATTTCGGCATTTTCAGAAGATCCTGCCTCAATCAGAAGCTCGACGATTCTCCGGTGTCCATGAAGGGCTGCCAAATGGATCGGTTTCATCCCATTACTTTCCACCACCTCCAGATCAGCTCCGAGCTCGAGCAGCAGTTGAACAACTGTATCGAATCCCCCCTGGGCTGCTCGATGCAAAGGAGCCGCCCCCTCCGAGTTCGTCGCCGATACATCGGCTCCTCTTCCAGCTAGGAATCGTACAATCTCAAGATGTCCCTGTACAGTGGCAAGGCTCAGCGGTGTATCACCGTTTGAGCAACCGGGTCCGTGTTTCCAGCATACTCAGGGTCTAGCAAAGCCTTAACCACCGAAAGAAACCCGCATTCGGACGCAAAATGAAGTGGAGTATAGCCATGGACAGTATTAACATTCACACCTGCCCCGGCCTTGAGAAGCATAGTCACAATAGAGACGTGTCCGGACTCTGCTGCCAGGTGAAGCGGCGTATAGAGACCCTCGCAGTGAGCATTGACATCGACCTGAGATTCCAACAGTTGTTTAACAACCTGGATATGTCCGTTCCGGCTGGCAACATGCAATGGTGTTAACTCGCTAGGTCCAATGTTTGAAACGTCCGAAACTATCGCACCCCTTTCTAAGAATAAAGCTACGACAGCGTTGTGACCGTTCCTTGCAGCACGATATAATGGTGGTGGACAGCATTTGTAGGACGAGTTTATATCTGCTCCCGCTTCAATGAGCCGAACACAGATTGATTTATGGCCATAACATGCAGCCCAGGACAGTGAAGTCCCTAGATCCATTTTGCTGAATTCAAATCCTTGGCTCAAGCCGTTGCTTCCGAGATTCCTAGGAACTGCGGAGAGTAGCAGGTGTACAACAGACTCGTATCCTCGTGCGGCGGCACGTCTCAATGCCATGCCCGCACCCGTTGCTACATTGCCCGTGGTATTGACTATATCATTGATGACATTGGAATCGCCGTCGGTAGTCCCAGAAACGTCGTCGGTAGTCCCAGCTGTATCATTGGTGGCATCTGCTACGTCCGCACCATTGGTTACTCCAAACTTCAAAATCAGCTCTACAACCTGCAACCAACCGTTTTGTGCGGCAAGACACAGTGCATAACCCTTCACTTGATTGCTAATCTCGGCTTTGGCGTTGTGCAAGCAAACCTGAACAACATCCAGAAACCCCAGCTCTGAGGCATGTTCTAATGACGAACACTCGCATTTTTTCAGCTTCGTCGTATGATTCTCCGAGAACCGGCGAAGTATGCACCACATCCGTACACTCTGTCCACTTCCAAAAAATCCCAAAACAGCAGCACGAAGTTGCTCAACTGAGGTTGGATCCTCGACGGCTTCACTGTAGTGCGCGGGCCAAAACCCCGCCGCATACGTTAAGAGAGAACAATGAGCCTCTCTAGCCTCACCGGCACCCCGGGGCTTGTCTTGAATGTATTGGATGTAATGATCATCGCTCCGTTTATCTCCCGACGGTTGTACCAGTAAAAGATAAGTTAGACAAGCCTGGACATGATTGGCGTAGTCACCATATCCTCAACTGCTAAACTTGCCGTGGCGCACACCTGTACACCACCAGTGGGCAACTTCGAAATCGATATACTTGGGTCTGGGTGATAAATGGCACGAAATATCACGCGTGAAACTTCAACGGTGAGTGTTGAAATACTGATTGCTAGAAGCTTAATTGTACTTTCTAAGAGGGCCACAAGGCCATATATATACGGTACGAATATGTACGTACTCATCTAAATGTAGAGACGGCTGAACTCCGTCAGCCCGTATCAGAGCCATCTCCGTCAGCCATATCAGAGCCAGCTCAGTCAGCCCGTATGAGAGCTGAGATCTATTTATGCAACAGTGAGTGTTACAGGTGTACTTGTGCCGGAGACATGTTACAGGTCTGATACACGGTTCTGCTGCAGGGGCTGATGCCTCCTGTATATATCTCGAGTCTTTCTCCTTCTCTCTTTTCTACCATAGAATACACGTACATGGTTCTCCCCAACTTCCATATCGTAACAGTGAGAGCGACATATGTAGCAGTAGGCTTTGAGACGAATAATATCATGCAGAGAGTCACCTGTGAGTATACAACCCCGCTAAAAAAAAAGGCACGCGTTAACAGTCTCATATGTACAGTCACGTCCAATAAGTCCTGGCACCCCCAGACGATTTCTGCCACCTCCCCACCAATAAACCAAACTTGAAGCCGACAATGATAGAATATGATGATGACATGTAAAGAACCTTCCTGGAAATTTCTAGAATGGGAGAAAATATAATTGGGCTAGTGTTGGTCAGATTCACCTCAATATGACAAATATATACAACCAGTTATTTTTGTCATGAGCCACAATTGCATAAGAAAGAACAATTCTTTCAGGCTGAGGAATCTTCAGAAGATCCCAGAACACTACTGCAGAGAGCCTGTGCCAATCCATCTTATGGATAAAAAGCTGAATTTGTGAATTTTTGGTAAATTTGTATGGGGATTTCAGGTCATTTTACAGTATCTCAAATTATACTACAACAAATGAGCTGTTTAAAACTGAAATGCAGGAGGCTATAGACTACTGGTAGGGGGATATTTCCACTGGCAGAGGAGTATTTTCCGTGATGCCCCCAAGTGTAGGAAACCAAGTCCTGTCACAGTATGATAATCTGATAGAGAGGATACACCAGATGTTGTAGACTCTGATAGATATAGATGGTGAATATGTTGGGCATTAGCATATCTCCCAGCATGTCCTCTTTAATATGCACCACTCCTAAGTACCTATTCGCAATCGCTGTTTACAAATACTGGGTTTTAGCATCATCGTGGGAGTTCGCGAGGCGCGCCAAGACTTATTGGACACGGCTGTACCTTATAGGGAGTACGATAAAAGTGCTGAGCCCCACCCCCGCCCCCGTCCCTCGATTTGCCCCCGTCCCTCGATTTGCCCCCGCCCAACTTTATTACTCGTGCCCGTGCCCGCGAGGCTAGTCACCCTTATTCAAGGAATAGAATCAACAAACCTAGGAAGGGCAGGAAGCAAGAATACGTCAACGAAAAGCCCAGGTATCATTTTGATACCATGTCGGTTGATAATGACCGCGGATTTGTATACTATTAATCAGAACGGAGGACGCGGGGTACGGAATGGCTCCTGAATGGTGTATCTCGCTGGTACGAGTTTAACAATTCAGTATTTGTAGTTCATCTAGAAAACTCCTTTTATTCAAAATCCCAGTCATCACCTTAAGGTTAGATATGGTGAAAGTTAGGTGACTGGCAGGCCAAGCCTGGGTCATCGGATTGATGAAATTGGCCCCTCTTGTGGGTTAGGGAAGCTGGACAAAAAGTTTCCAAACATCAGCGAATGCATTGCTTGTTGTGATCAGTTTAATAAAAGCGTTGGCAAGATCTTTAAACTCTGGATCACTATCTGGAATCCAAATTTTGGGGGACCAACCGATAACCTACGCCAATGCTAAGTCAAAATGCTGCACTATGGGACGCGCGAAATATATTTTGTTCGACGACCTATCGCTGAGACCGTAGGAGCTTGCGTCTCAAGCTTGCAGTGTCAGAAACTACCCCCTAGCTTTGAAGTTTCTACAACCGCTCAATCGATTCAATTCCTTCTGGATTCTCTCTTGAGTTGCAGTAGGCTCAGCTAGAAAGGATCTTGTCAGTTGTTGATTAAATCTTGCTTGTAAAGACGTCGTTGTAGACAAACAGCATTATTTCAAGTAATAAAAATACAAGATATAATAAATATTGTTATTCCCCGTCGAAGAATTTCTGCGACGTAGCGGATTTATAAGCCAAATCGTAGAAGCCGAAGGTTGTTTTTCAATCAGAAAAAGTAATAATCACTCCTTCTCGGTACTGCTCGCTGGTTGCATCGCGCCGCGTGACGGAAACTCGATGACAGCTGTATCCAGTGAGTGCTTGGTCTTCTCGTGGGGGCAGTAAAAGTTGAAGTTTATCAAGTTGCATCAGGTGTTGTGCTACATAGTACTCACCAATCATATTTCATCACGCCAAACTTACTTGAGCCGGGTATGATTAAAAACAAAAAATGTTCTACCCGCACGTGATGAGGCTCTGAGGCTTCACACCTGATCCATTAAGCTTTTTGTCGTTGCACAGCACTTTTTCACCTCACCGCGACATCTTCACCGCCATGCCATTGCCTCGCGACCTCCCAGCGCGAAACCTTGCCAGCCTAGGCCTTCTCTGCTGAAACCAAACCTCAGCCCCTTGCCAATTTATCCCCACCACTCAATCGAGATGCTTTACGAAGACACATACAACCTTCCGCGGTGAAAAGCGAAACCCCAGGACAAGCGGGGGCTAAAAGTTCCAGAAAAGCAGGGGAGCCAGCCATTCTGGGAGAAGAAACGAAAACCAAAGACTCTAGAGGTAGTAACCCCTCAGCCAAAGCTTGTCAATGGCGAATACGTACTCCAGAGTGTGCGCGCGAAGATGGAGATGAAGGAGAAAGAGTTTCTACAAGAGAAGGAACTCGACGACGGTATGAGCCAACCAAGATATCGACTGTAATGGTGGTAGTTATATACTAGTGGTGATCATCATATTTTAGGTAGCAGAAACACTCTCAACGCTTCTTATCTATAGATACACGTGTGGCCGCTACTTGATTCGGACACGGATCCCCACTACTATGTCATACAAGGTAGAATTTTTGAAGACATTTGCACGTTGGCAGCACTCTCTATAAGACAAGCTATAAACCGACAGGACAAAGAATCAACTAGGCATCCGAAGCTCCTCAAACAATACAGAACCTGGTTCTTCTAACCACCGGTGAACTCGGCATAAAGGGAAGCGCCAAGAAAAACCTACCACTTCCTGATCCCACCCTAAGTCCTTCGCTTATATATGTCCCTCGGAAGATCCTCCTGTCCCTTCACGGCGAAGTCCTGGATGCTTGTTGAATGGAAGTTATCCTCACGAGGCTCTGAGTCGGATTTGCGCTTGCGTAAGGCCTTGGAGTGGACCTCGAGTAACTCTTCTTCAACGAAGTGTTCCATTGAGTGGCGGAGAGCAATGGGTGTGGTCTCGGGAAAACGCCAGCCTGTAGTGTATTTTCCATGGCAGGTGCTGTAATAGACCATAATATGTGGATGCTTCTTCTGGAAAGCTCTAAAGAACTCGTTGCACAGCCAACACATCGATTTCGAGATGCCAACTTCAACGACGACAATCGGTGATGTAGGAAATTGTTTCAAGATCTCAAGGATTATCGAGCATTCACAGTGAACAGATTCTGTAACTGCCATGACGCCAGGTTTATCTGGAAGATTTGCACGGTTGAAGGCCGATTTCAGTTCTTCTGCGTTCACAAAATCGAGGCCCTTGTAGGATGCGAACGCATTCAGAGTGCCCAGGGGGTTATTGGTGAGATTCGATTGAATTGGATTTGGGGGAACGACCTACATTCGTTGAGCATGTGAGGACAATGGAATAAGAAAACATACGACATACCTCTGTGCAGTTTAAGAAGGGCCGGGTCTCATCAGTAAAACGAATCCTAGCATCACGATAAGAAGTTGTCAAAATCACCACAGCACGATAATAATCCCCCAACTTCTTGATACGGTTGAGCAGTGTCTGGTCGATTACTTGAGACATCCCCTTAGTTTCGCTGATCAAGTAGGGCGTCCCGAATCTCGAAAGGACCATCCTGGGGTCACCACCAAGCATTTCCTGGGCAGACGTGCTGTGCAGGTACTGAATCCACTCACTCAGAAAGTCTCCGAGGCCCTGATCCTCCCAGAAAACGGATGGCATTACTTCACGGAGAGACTGCTCGACGCCTAGCTCCTTGGATGCCTGTTCAGAACAGAGAACGTTAGGAATGTCAGGGACTTCTGGGGAGTCGAAGAAGTCGCGATGAATTTCTTTGACTCTGCGAACGATTTTCTTGATGCGGTGTATTATCTTTTTTGAACAATTTTTCACGACGAGGGCCATTAGCTTGATTGTCTTCTCCTTGAAGTCAATGCTGTCATTACTGAGAGTTGCCAGCAGGGCATTGACGTAGTCCTTCTCAGAATCAAAACAGGGTCGATTCTTCGCATAGTAGAAATCATATGTCCCCTTCGAGCGGGCAACGAGCGTGGTGGCTGCGACATCACCCTGAGAATCCGTAACTAGAAGTAAAGCGAGAAGATCGAGAAGTTGCAAATGCTTCAGCTGAGGGCTGTTATCTTCCGGTCTGGAGTGACTTGATGGATTGTACTCTCTGTTGTGGACGATCTGTGCGAGTGCCAGTGCCATTTGAGCTGTGCTTGGGGGGGAATATCCTGCCCCGGCAGAAGAGGGCATGCTATTTTCGGACATCTTTGTATTGAAGATTCATAGAGCTCACGATGAGTGAGTACAGGTGGTGGTATGGAGAAGTGGTGGTTGGTAGCGAGCATGAAGCCGAAATGCTCTAAAGTGTACTTAAGGTATTTGTGACGTAAAATTCCTCAGTTTCGCGTTACCTGGCTTTTTGTTACCTGGTCTTACTCTTCCGCAGCTACATACTCATGGCTCTTGCGGCGCGGGTCTTGGCACTGTGGCACCGGACGTCGAAACTGGATCGTGTCAAAAACGGCCGCTAATCTTAGTTCTGGCGATACAACACTACTATGGCCCTGAGACGACGAACTTTGGAGTAAGTGAGACCCGGAGGTTTTGGGCTACAATGGATATTGCTAGGATCCTGGAAAGCGGACAGAACAAACAATTCCCCGAGATGATGATAATGATAGTGCTCGAGCCAAAGTTGTGGCCATCGCTAGGTGTGCGGTTCGTACAGGAGCTTTTTGTTTGTTTGTTTGTATTCAGCCGCTTGCGGCTATGACATACATCTTCCCTAAATATCGTTCCCACTCCAATGAAAATACAAAGTAAAGACAAAGTAAAGTTGTGGGCCCCCTCCACTACCCTCATCCCCTGCGTACAGGAGCTTGCGGTAGTAGGGAAGGTCGCGTTCCCACCAAATCTCTTTACAAAAAAGAATGCAGTTTCAGTACCTCATGCCTTCCCCCCTACCAGCCGAAGTAAGAAGTTAGGTAACCGACATATCCCGTGTGCAAAAGGGTATTCTATGAGTTAACAATGAACAATGCAAGGGAGAGACCCTTGAGGATCATGTGGCTGTGGCAGGATGGGGAGGAAAAAGAACACTCTATGCATCACATTATGCATGCATGTTGGAGATCGTGTGATGGTCGAGTAAAGAATTTGTAGGAATTTAGAGTAAGGGTTTTCCTTCATGTGGGGATTCCAGGAGTTCTCCTTGTTACATACCAGACATAACTTCTCATTCTGGGGACTATGAACTTCTACCCGCAAAATACGAACGACATAGAGTACTCCATATGTATGGAAATATCCCCCATTCCCTTCCCTTCCACATCGGATCCTAAAACAATGATATGTGCATGGAGACTACCTAGTGGTACACTGTAGAGATAAAAAAACAACGAAAACGTAGTTTTTTTGACACGTGTCGAGTATGAGTGATGGTGGGTGATGGTAATGTGGGGTACTCTCTGGGGGATGTGGGGTGTGGGTTTGGGGTGGTATTGGAGTATTGGGGTGTTAGGGGTGTGTGAGGTGATAGGGGTATATATGGTGTTGGCGAACAGTCGCCCGTTCTTGAATCAAAGCTATCTCCACGGAGGTCATGCGTTGAAGGGGGGGAGGGGGGATTTCTGTCACTCTATTCTCTGTTGGAATATCTTCGTTTCACTCCTCAGCGAGTTACTACATCATTCAGTATCCACAATATCAGTCTTTCGCTCTCTGATATTGTAAGTTCTGGTGGCGACACTCAATTAATTATGGGAGTTTGGAGGCGCTAAGTTATAGCTAAAAGCAGCTCGTGTGATTATCCTCTCGTGCCCGGTGAAATAGGAGTTCTGTACACGTCAATGTTTAGAAGGATCGGTGTCAGTCATTTCACAAGTTTGCAAGACGAACCAGTGTCTGTCCAGGTCACCGCAAGTCACTCTCCCCATATTCGACATCATGTTCGATGAAAGTGTATCAGGGTCTTTAGCATTACTTTACTTGTGCTAATCTGGGATGTGAATAATAACTAAGGTCTCTCTCTACAAATACGGGCTCAAAGGTGGTCTGCGTGTGCTGTTGTGATGTTGAAATGTGCAGTGTTTGGTGAGCGTTGTTCATGGATATTCTTGTTGGCAACTATTTTGGGGGGTTGCGGCAATACTATAGTGGGGGTCAAACTTACGAGTCGAGTGAGAAGACAGAGGAGACGTCGTATAAGAGCTCAGTTTACGCTCTCACCCCCGGCCCAAACACATCCGTAATGCCCGAACTACCTATCATAGCGGAACAGCCCATCCTTTAGCAAACTACAACCTGGCAAACAACAATTAAATCAACTTAGTTCCCTATAAACGCTTTTGAAATTTACTGTGGCAAGCAGTGAGGACGATACAGTGTTCGTACCTAACATAAATTTTCAGGGATATGCCTTCCTTCTAGCAGGATTTTTCCTACTTACACGTTTTTTTCTGGAACATCAATTCTGACTGATATATAGCCTATATTGCGAGATACAAACACCCTACCTGACACTTGAAGTTTCATCTTCACTTCCAGCTACAGGACTTAGGGTGACACGCCACCTCTGATTCATAAACAGTTCCCGGGCAGTTGTCTAAGTATACGGCATCAATTTGCCGTGTACTATGAGTTGTTCCTCCTGTTTATCTTGATATTTTGCTATTTCATCGTCTCTCCGTTAGAAATTTATGACAGTGACTATAATGACAGTAAGCACAACATTCTCTTCCGACTCTGTGCATTCTAATAGGCCCTTCATCAAGTTGTTATTTCCAGTGGCTATGATAGCTAGCGCCATTGTGGAAGATAGTGGTTGATAGGCGGAGGACTTGCTTTCAATGGCAATCGTAAATCTCTTACCCGTATCCGTATATACATCAACGCATGAGGCCAGTGCAGAGACCCGGAACCGGAGCAAAAACTGGGGGAAGATAAATAAGAGGCCGTCGTAGGAGCAGTGAGCGGGTCATATAAAGAACCCTAAGGGGCGTATAAATCAATATCAAACAATGATAATTGTGGTCAGCGAAGTCCGACCTGGCGTAACCTCGAATGTTGGGGGGTGCTCACTAAGACCGAATTCTTGGGAAATGAGTCCCGGCGAGTGAAAGAAGTGAGTGGACACTGGCGACTTGTTGCGCCTCGCCAAAACGAACACCCGCATGTGGGTCGCTACTTTGTATCAATGGAATAGTCCCAACTTACTAATAGACACTCCTTAGCATGTAAAATTTCTTTTAGCAAGTATTATATGTGTAGCTCTCATAGTTGTGGAGTAATTACATTAGAGGGTGAGGCATGCCAATATGCCGGTGTCCACTCACTTATTTCACTCATCTAGTCCCACAGGGAGCTCCCTAGAGTAGTAAACGATAAACTGAGTCATTCTAGCTTCAACATCATCAGACGGTATGGGTACTATCGACTTGAAGTCCAAACCAAGCAGTTGTGCCAGGCATAGGGGTTCATCTGTCGCCCTCGAGGTTGTGCAAAACTTCAGCGCCTTCGAGATGTAAGCGAACATTCTCCCAGCCTCCAGCCCTGATGATGATGGTACAGGGCTCGCATTGTCCATTCTGCCCAGCCGCTGCTGTATCGCATAGAAAAACGAACAGACTGACCATGCGTGGAAGCCTAATTTCGGAATACGATTTGTTGAGTTGCTGTATCTAGCCTTATGAAGGCCTCCTTAGTGGCCGGCATGATAGATGTAAAATTGAGATAGGACGCATAGGAGAGTATCCCGTCGGTAAGCTGAAATTGTAGTCTATTAGGGTCTTCTCCAGCACTCAGAATCCTTTCTTGAAGCGTCCATAGCCTCCACATCTAACTGAATAGAGTATATGGGTACTGATCTCAAACAAAGTCGAATGGCAGGCTGTCCGCAGCAAGTCTAGCACAAGAACACTTTGTGCTTGTCTGTACACGTCGGCCATTAGAACAATCGCCTTATTTCTCATTATGTGGAGGTTCCTGTGTACAGGGACACATATGCTGTCGATCCAAATTGTGCAGCTGTTAAGATCCTTTTGTTCGCGTCCCTGGATTGCATCCGTTAGCTAAACTCTGTGAACCTGTTGTATAGAGTGCTTACTACACATGAAATTGCAATATAGGTACAGTTGCTGACAACATCAAGTTCCAAATTACCGTCATCGTCAATCACCCGTATCTGAACTATGAGGATGCAATCGGCAGTCAGCGCCTGGCAGACCTTCGAACTTCTATCGACATAAAACTGCAGTTACACCCCGGGCGAGTGTGTTTTGTTTGATACCGCTCTTCTTTGACGTTGTAAGCGCCACAACTGAATTTGCCGCATATGGTCTGGCCCAGAGTGATCACGAAGATGGAGCCCGCATCCAGAACATCCTCAGCGCGCAAAATTTCGAGTATCGATTGACAAACGGCATTTGCTTCTGTAGCTTCTGCAGTGAGTGAAGCCATGAGAGCAGGAGGCGAGAATAACTTCTGACTGATATCTCTCACAACATCATTCACGCCACAATGGTCAAGCAGCAAGACGTTGGACCGCAGAAACGTTAGAATTGAAAGATAGATCCTCTCTCCGATGTGAGCAAGATTGGTACCAGAGGTATCTAGCTTTCGACCGCGATAGGTCTCGTCGTAAATCACTTGGCAAATATTTGCGATACAGTTGCATGTGCTGGACGACGCTTCAACAGGAACATATGGGGCAGCTATTAACGTCTCCAATAGATAGTTGAGTGGTGCTGTAGAGACAGCTTCAGCAGGAACATGTGGGGCAGCTATGAATGTCTCTAGTAGACAGTTGAGTGTTGCTGTAGAGATAATCTTCGCACCCGTAACAGACGTGAGCAGTGGATCATCGGCATCAAACATGAGCCTATGGATGGCCAAAAGCTCTGCCAGTCCGCCAAAGAACAACCATGACTGCAATTACGCGAGTTGCTTGAACTGCAACTGCGCAAGTTTGGGCTCTAGTTACTCTCTTGATCTCGCCTTTGAGTAGCCTAGCGATTTGTTATGTCTTTGACAACTGACAAACATTTGCCTACTAGGATCGTTGTGATAACCCTAGAAGCCGAGAGTACGATACGGCAGCGCTGCACAGAGAAATGGCACCTCAAACGGCGGGTGCTTCTCGAGTGCGAATGTAATAGCCTAATTGAACGGTTCATGGTGTCTTGCTAGACTCGTCTAATATCAGAGAAAACAAACGCAGGTGAGGCTAATGGTGAATGAACGTAGTCTCCAGAGACAGATGAGGGGTTATCGTATAATATATCTGGAATTCATCTTGAAGCATTCTCATTGAGCGGCCGTGTTGTGGTGGTATCATTCATCCAACAGTCCCTAGACCCGATAATGCCTAAGGCGGAACTCAAGGCACGCTCTATTTGGGGCAACATTTGGTGGGCTCGTGTTTTGTTGGGGGTTATAAGTAGTATATAGCGTTCATTCATAATATATCACTCATCGTTTAAACTCCAGACATTGTTAAAAATAGAGATGACCGTAATCTCGTATTAGTAGATTGGAGGATCACGATGAGATGAGAGATCAGGAGGAGCTGAATTGCATAGGGCATACAAGCTGAAGATAGATCATAAGGCATGAGATTGAGTGCGCATGCATGCGTACAAAGGAGTAGCTTCATGTACATGTATGAAGGCATAGATAGAAGGCACCTATGAATGACAACAATCATCTACAAATCTAACAGGTTATGAGCCCGGCTCTGTCGCTATAAAATATCCTCTTCTCTATCTTCTCCATCTATCGTCAGAAAAGCAATTACCTCGAATACAGAGCCGCACCTTCCTACAGAGCCGCACCTTACTGCAGAGCCGCACCTAATCCAAGAACCTCACGAACTCACCTCAAACGATGCCCGAGACCAACACCAACGCCCCCGGATCTTCATCCGCAAAGTCTACTGACTCAGAACGCTACCAGACGAAATATGGCCCAGCCGTCATGCTCACACGCAAAAACTATGACCAATGGAAACAGACCTTCAAGATTCTCCTAAACTCCGCCGACGCCTGGGATATCGTCAACGGCACTGAAGAAGCACCCGCTGGCAACACCCAGAGCGCAGTCGCAGCCCGCACCGATTTCCGAAAACTTAGCTCAAAGGCTGTCTCCCTAATAACCCTCTCATGCTCCGACGAAGTCAGGCCATACATTAAAGGCATCCGAGATCCCCAGACCATATGGGATACACTCAAGACTCATTTCAACACCATGTGCTCACAAATCTGGCACACCGAAGTTATGATGAAATTCCAGAACGACCGACCAATCGCAGGCGAACCCATAGACCAATACTTCACTCGCCTGCTGAACTACCGCACCCAGCTAGAAAGCACACCAAACGCCATCCTTGACGAAGTCTTTAAGACTAAAATATATAGCACTCTACCTGACGAATTCAACACTACAATTGAGATTGCTCAAAGCTCCAAGGACTCTCTCCATGATATCTTAGACTCTTTCAGACGAAACGAATCCACACGCGCGATCAAGGCAGGCACCACAGGTACAACCGCCGTAGACACAAACTCCGCTATGATCTCCGGAACGGCTCTGCACACCCAGAATGGAGGCCATGGGGGAAAACGATCCAACGACGACCGCAGCCGCAACAGAACTTACTGCACCAACTGCAAAATAACCAACCATTCGACAAAGGACTGCCGTAAGCACAAACGAAACGACAACGACAACGACAAGGAAGCCTGCTACTATTGTGGACTACCCGGCCACTTCGAGAAGGACTGCCGCCACAAGAAACAAGCCGAAGAGATGAAGAAGAAGAAGCGAAAGCCTGAAACAACCACTGAAGCCAATACTGCTACCGCGGGAGACCGAGATCTGTTCTGATTATCTGAACAACCCCATTCCCTAGCAGCAAGCATGACTACCAAGGTATCATGGGTCATTGACTCGGGGGCATCTCATCACATGTGCAACAACCGGAGCAGTTTCCTCACGTACGAAAGGCTAGCAAGGCCGATCCCAATAAAACTCGGAGATGAAACAGTCGTAATGGCCTACTATCATGGCAGGATAATAGTGTTCCAAGGATACTGCGCAAATGCTCTCCATACCCCTACATTTAGAATGTCACTACTCTCAATTTCGCAGCTAGATGACGATGGCTTCACAACCATATTCAGTAACGGCCAATGCAGTATGAAAAACCTTCGACTAAAAGTTGATGGCAACCGCTCCAGAGGCATATATACAATATAGCACAACAAGGTGGAAGTATGTTTCACGATCGCCACTGCATCTCCGGCCTCCTCCTCTGCCCCAGACAGACACTCCGGACCCGATCAGACTACCCGAAAAATCACAGTACCCACAAGGTCTCTGTCAATCTCAGAATCAGCCATGTGGCATAAACGCCTTGGACACCTAAACCATGCTTCCACGAAATCTCTGATCCAGGGCTACACCCACGACAACTCCCTCTGCGACGTCTACATATTAGCCAAGCATCAACGAAAAATCATTTGAATCCCAGTCAAGAAAACATCTAAACCCTTCGAGCTTGTCCACTCAGACCTCTGCGGACCATTCAAACACCCCACGAAGGGTGGTGCCCGCTACTATATCATCTTTATCGATGACTACTCATGATTGACTACCGTCTACTTCCTACCTAATAAAAAGGCGGAAACTTGCACAGCAGCGTTCCAAGCATTCGACGCAAGGACACAGGCTCTTGGCTACAAGATAAGACGATTCCGGTGCGACAATGGACGAGGAGAATACGATAACAACCTCTTTCGAGGCATCTTGCAAACTCAAGGTATTAGCTTCGAACCATCGCCGCCCTACACCCAGCACATGAATGGTGTCTCCGAACGAATGATAGAAACAATCACGGAAAAGGCACGTGCTCTCATGATCGAGTCCCAAGCACCGATACAGTTTTGGGGGGAAGCAGTCAACACAGCTAGCTATCTCCATCAGAGAACTCCAAGTGCAGCCCTAAATAGCAAAACTCCCTACGAAGTGCTAAACGGGTATGGGAAACCAGAAAAGGACGAAAACGGCAAACCCATCGATTACAAAGCCTTGCTACACCACTTACGCCGCTTTGGGTGTTATGTCTACAAGAGAATACCAAAGGAGCAAAGAATAGACTCCAAGATGGGGGCTAGATCCAAACCGGCGATGATGGTCAGCTATGTCCACAATTCAACTACACTCTGGAGGGTCTACGACTTTCACCATCAGAAAGTAGTACAATGGTCTGATGCTATCTTTGACGAAGAAAGGAATGTACACATGTCCTGTTCAATTGCACCGAACGAAAAAGAAGAAACCGAAGACCCATTCGGACTACCAGAAGGAGAACCGACACAAGTCGAGTACATCGAAGAAGATGACACCAGTGAAATTAGCACTGAAGCCTGTCAAAGCAGCGGAAGTGATGCCCGCCAAAGCAGCGGAAGCGATATCGAATCAAGTGTGCACACAGAGCACCAGTCCGAGAATATACGCCAGGAAGAACAATACCCTGAGCAGCAACCTCCCGAGCAGCCAAAACCGCTGAATACCTCCACAACAGAAGCCCTGAAGAAGGAAGGGTTTACAAAGCCTACCGAGCAGCGAGCATCGCGCCGGATGACGAGAAGCCAAAGAGCTCAGGTTCTTGACGAAAGCCCCAACTTAGCCACTCAAATCATCGAAGAAGATGACCCTGTGACATACGAGGAAGCCATGACTGGCTCAAAGAAGCAGTTCTGGAAGAAAGCAATGGAAGAAGAGTACAACTCCATCACGACCAATGAGACCTTCACTCTTGTCAACCACATACGAGCCGCTGAGCTAAATCCAGTAGGGCGCAAATGGGTTTATAAGACAAAGCAGAACAGAGACAACTCTGAACGCTATAAAGCACGCTTAGTGATCAAAGGATGCGAGCAAGTCAAGGGAATAGACTTCGAGGAAATGTATGCCCCAGTTGGGAAGCTTACCACGCTCAGATACCTACTCAGCCTGGCCGCCAAACTTGATTGGAAAATCCACCACTTGGATGTAGTCACGGCCTTCCTAAATCCAAAGATCGATAGCGAAGTCCACATGGAACTATCGACAGGCATCGAATGGCTAGATCCGGCTGTGCCCACGAATGCTTGTGTCAGACTGAATAAGGCACTTAATGGCCTCAAACAAGCCCCAAGGCTATGGCATGAAGATATCAACAGCTTTGTCCTCTCTCTCGATTTCAGACAATCGAACGCTGACCCAAACCTGTATATCCGCCGCGACGTCCTTCTGCTCCTTTATGTTGAAGACATCCTCATCTTCCATACAGACGACAGTGCTGGTGAAGAAGTCAAGAAGGCTCTAAAAGACAAGTACAAAATGAGCGACCTTCGCCCCGCAACCAAGTTATTAGGCCTCGAGATCGACCGCGACGAGGACGGCATTACCCTCAGCCAGCAAGCCTATATCGAGATGATATTAAGACGCTTCGACATGCACGAGGCGAATTGCATATCCACACCCATGGACTCAAATGTTAGACTTTATGAGTACGAAGAAGACGAAGGCTATGCCGACACCGCTCTCTACCAATCGATCATTGGATCTCTAATATACGCTGCCCTCGGAACTCGCCAAGACTTAGCACATACCGTCACCTCCCTCAGCAGATACAGCGCCGAACCCCGAGCAAGGCATATGGCCACAGGCAAGCGAGCACTCCGATATCTCAAGAAAACCGCAACTACACGACTCCAATACTTCTCCTCAAGCACCACCGAACTCCACGGTTATACCGACTCGGATTGGGCTCAAGACAGCCAAGATCGGAAATCGCAAGGAGGATATGTGTTCATGACTAATGGCCCGATCTCCTGGCAATCAAGAAAGCAAGAGATTGTGGCACTGTCAACCACGGAGGCCGAATATGTGGCATGTTCCGAAGCCGCCCGCGAAGCCCAATGGCTCATCCAGCTACAGAAAGACGTCACCGGATCACAACCGCAAGGCCCCACTACCATATATTGTTACGCCTTTGGTGTTACAGGTATACTTCCGGGATCATAAGGGATCACTCGATAATCCAAATATGGATACTCAATCCGAACTCATGAAATATCACTCGGATTTCCTAATTGGATCAACCTTCCGGATCTGTTCACCTATTGGTAATGTCTTCATTACCCTACCTTCATATCAATAGACCAACGACAGTGATCGAGCTGAGCACAAGTAAGATAGTGTTTATCTTTATGCCGGTATTGGTCGCATGATCTCTATTGTCAATGGCTATTCCTTATCGGCAGGAAACCTTAGTCCTAGACGCCGAACAAACGACTATTCTCTCACGCTCCAATGGCTTAGTCCTAGGGAGATGAGGTGTCGTCAACATCAAACCATTATGACATCTCGAGATGTGCAGAGTCAAATATGAGATAAGTCAATAACCAATAATTGATATATCGGAGCCCAGTCGACCGAATGGACCTGTACGAATCAACGCTTATTTCGACCACACCTTCTTGGTCTGGTGCGAATGGGACTTACGATTCATATGTCCTTAGTGGCGCAGGATACTCTCCATTCAATATATGGCAAAACAGCTCAGTTGCAGAATACTGTATATTTGGCTCCAATAAAGCATAGTCAAATTAAGGGTTCTGTCGTTTGCCGTAATCATTAAACCGTTACGTACCTGGTGGGTATATGAGAGGGCACTCTCACTGGCTCTTGGTGACACGAACCCATATGTTGATAATTGGCTTCAGATAAGCTCGTAACGATACGAGATATCGCCAATAGCAATAGTGTCACAATACGAGCTCATTACCTTGATGATGTAGTTAATACTCATTGGAGTTAGAACTCGACCATCGATGGTAGAAAGCAAGGATGACAAAGGCAGTTACGTATGAGAACTCTGAAACAGACTTTGGCAGTCTTAGGATTGTTAAGGGTGTGGATTGTCTGATATATATATCAGCGATACCGACATGGAGGAAGGACATCGAGAACAGTTCTATCGAAACATACAATCTACATTCGGATTGATCTACGGATACCTATTGACCTTCTCGATCTGGAGGTTAAGCCTTAACTTTATTCCCGTGTATTATCGATTAGTTCTGTATTGAAGTCAACGAGGATACTTCTCCTTTGAAGTCCAGAGTTGTACGTTCCTCTTCAGTTCTATCTCACGGATAAACCGCATCACTCCTCATACTTGGTTATTCTGAGTACCTTCGTCGAAGCAAGTCGTTGATCGCGAAGAGAGCAAGACGATACTCCTGAGTCCGGAGAACCAGCCCAATAGCGTGGTGGTTTGAAGGATACTCTTGCATCAGCAAAAAATATTTCCATCCGGGCGGAATGGCTCCGTCAGAGTGGACGCGCTCCGTCAGAGCCGTCAGAGACACCCCGGTGGCGGATTACTCCGCGCCCGGCCTCAATACCATACGTCGCGTTGCATATCGCCCTCCAATTGCTGTTTCACCGTTTCTTCTTGCTCTGTCGGTCTCCTATTTTAAACGAACGCTCTGGCGTTGTGGCCAACTGTGACCATACGTCGGAATGGGTTCATTGGGTACGTGCTTGCATCGGGATTGCAATGCGATGGGTGACGCTGCGAAAATCTCTCCTCGCGTTCCTTCTACCTGCGCGCAAAATGCAATTCTCTCTTTACTAATTATA